>JAABUN010000652.1_pt1 | contig 86244 bp, 84 predicted proteins | sample 5559311 | NCBI WGS metagenome assembly JAABUN01 (sample SAMN10711877, study PRJNA513370) | rock metagenome | isolation source: Antarctica rocks | place: Antarctica: Victoria Land, Siegfried Peak sud
TTGCCTTTGGGAGTGCGCCCATGTTTATGAGCTTTGAGATGACCGCAGAATAGGCATTTCATAGGCTGTGACGGCAATCAGGATAATTGCTATCATTCTACCCCACACTTCTTTAACTCACAACCGATCGCTTGTCACCGCCATTGACCTTTAATTTGTCTAATTAACAGGATATTTATTAACTATGCAATACAAACTACTGGGTAAAAACAATAGCTTGAATTTTTGATGGAATAGTCAACTAGAGAAACCTAAGCGTGTTGCACTTTCTGTATTATTGCTTGACAACTACAAATTGTTGGGTTTTCTAGTATTGACACTGTAGAATCATGAGATGAAAAATCACCTCTTACCCCCAATTCCTGCTTGTACTTGGAATCGTCCCATTGGCTTAGGATGGGACAAACCCTACACTGTTCGCAATCCTAGCAACCTGGATGATGGTGCTTGGCATGGTATGCCTTTAGGTGGCTTTGGCGCAGGGTGTATCGGGCGTTCCTCTAAAGGCGATTTTAATCTGTGGCATATTGACGGGGGAGAGCATACTTTTAAAAGCATTCCCGCTTGTCAATTTAGCGTTTTTGAGCAGCAAAGCAATTTAGCTTATGCTTTATGTACGGAAGCTCCAGAAGACGGTACTTTACAAGCTTGGCAATGGTATCCACCTGGCGGCGGTACATACCATGCTCTTTATCCTCGTAGCTGGTTTGTCTACGAAAATGTATTTCAGTCTCAGCTAATGTGCGAACAGTTTTCGCCGATATTGCCGGATAATTACGGGGAAACTAGCTATCCTGTAGCGGTATTTGTCTGGAAAGCTTCTAATCCTACCGATAAACCACTAACGCTCAGTATTATGCTGACATGGCAAAATATGGTGGGCTGGTTTACAAATTCGATTAAATCCCCACAAGTGCGAGTTAGAGATGATGGAAGCCCGGTTTATGAGTACGAGCCGCGTTTGGGGCAAAGTACAGGAAATTACAATAAGTTAATAGAAACTTCAAATGATAGTTTAGGTTGTGTACTAGCTAGAGTTGGCAGTGATGTTGTAGAGGAAGGAATAGGACAATGGGCGATCGCAACTTCGACTAATCCTAAATACCAAATATCCCATCATACTCGCTGGAATCCTACAGGTACAGGCGCAGAGGTCTGGCAAAGCTTTGCGACTAATGGTACTTTACCTAACTATATAGATGAAACACCGATTGCTGATATTGAACAATTGGCAAGTGCGATCGCCATTAAATTTACTCTAGAACCGGGAGAAAGTCTAGAGATACCTTTTGTTTTAGCTTGGGATTTCCCCATAACTGAATTTGCACCAGGAGTAAATTATTATCGCCGTTATACAGACTTTTTTGGGCGCAACGGTGATAACGCTTTAGAAATCGCAACTAATGCTTTACAAAAATACCAAAACTGGCAAAAGCAAGTCCAAGCATGGCAGCAACCAATTATCGATCGCGTTGATTTGCCTGATTGGTTCAAAATGGCTCTATTTAACGAACTATACGATTTAACTAGCGGTGGTACGTTGTGGAGTGCGGCGGATGAACGCGATCCGATCGGACAATTTGCCGTCTTAGAATGCTTAGATTACCGTTGGTACGAAAGCTTAGATGTCAGGCTTTATGGCTCTTTTGGCTTATTGATGCTGTGGTCAAAGTTAGATAAATCTATTTTACGGGCTTACGCTAGAGCAATTTCAACAAGCGATCGCACTCTTAGAGAAATTGGCTACAACCAAGCTACAGGATTACGCAAAGTTGCGAATGCGACTCCCCACGATTTAGGAGCGCCAAACGAGCATCCCTGGGAAAAAACTAATTACACTAGCTACCAAGATTGCAATTTATGGAAAGATTTGCCTAGCGATTTTGTCTTGCAAGTCCACCGAGATTTTGTTCTAACAGGCTCCACCGATTGGGAATTGCTGTGGGATTGTTGGGATGCAATTGTCCAAACTTTAAATTACCTCAAAACTTTCGATTTAGACGGCGACGGCATCCCAGAAAACTCAGGAGCGCCCGATCAGACCTTTGACGATTGGCGTTTGCAAGGTGTAAGCGCCTACTGTGGCGGCTTGTGGTTAGCAGGACTCGAAAGTGCGATCGCCATTGGCAAAACTTTAACCAGTTATCCCCCAGAGCATCCTTTAGGAGAAATTCTCACATCGCCCTTAAATCAACCGCCCATTGATGAAACTATTGCTATTTATCAAACTTGGTTAGAACAATCGCGCCCAGTTTATCAAGAAAAACTCTGGAATGGGCAGTATTATCGCCTCGATAGTGAAAGTGGCTCTGATGTAGTTATGGCAGATCAACTGTGCGGACAATTTTACGCGCGGTTGTTGGGCGTGCCTGATATAGTAGAAAGCGATCGCACTCTTTCTAGCTTAAAAACTGTCTACGATGCTTGCTTTCTCAAATTCCACAATGGAGCTTTTGGCGCTGCTAATGGCTTAAAAATTGATGGTTCCCCAGAAAACCCCGATGCTACTCATCCCTTAGAAGTGTGGACGGGAATTAACTTCGGACTTGCCGCTTTTCTCATTCAAATGGACATGAAAGAGGAAGCTTTGAAGCTCACTCAAACCGTAGTAGAGCAAATTTACAACAATGGGTTGCAATTTCGTACCCCTGAAGCGATTACAGCCGTCGGTACATTCCGGGCTTGCCACTACCTACGTCCAATGGCAATTTGGGCAATTTACGGAATGCTTAAATAGTTATTAAGCCTACTCCCTAAAGGGGAATAGGCTTAACAAGCTATCTATTCAATTACGCTCTACCTAGATTTTGGTAACAAAGCAATAGGATTAACTGCACCTTTGCCACTAGGACGTACTTCAAAATGGAGGTGAGGCCCTGTACTGCGCCCCGTGCTACCCATCAGTGAAATTTGCTGCCCTTGGTCTACAAATTGACCTGGCCGCACCAAAAGTCGATAGTTGTGAGCATAACGGGTCAAACTACCGTCAGCGTGTTGAATGTCAACTAAGTTGCCGTAGCCTCCCTTATTCCAGCCTGACTTAATTACTACACCCGGTGCGACAGCAAATATGGGCGTACCTACAGGGGCAGCAATATCAATTCCTCGGTGCATTCGTCCCCAGCGCCAGCCGTAGTTAGATGTTAATACACCTCTAGCTGGCCAGATATAACCGTTTAAAGGAGCTACCCCATTAGGCTGAGGTAGGTAGTTCATAGCCGGATCTAAGGGGGGTAACTCTGGAATAACTTGCCGTGGGGGGAAAGATTCGTTGGAGTTATCTCCACTTACAGGAGCAGTAGCTACCCTACCTCCAGCGGTAGCTGGAGTCGAGTAGTTAACTCTATTTATTAGTTGTTTTTGCGTTACAGGTTTTAAGTCTTGATAGGTTTGAGCAACTTGAAACTCTGGATTGATCGGTTCGTCATCTAACTTCGCGCTAGGCTTAACTATTTGTTGTGAAACTTCGCCTTTTACCGCCCGTACTAGCACTGTAGGGTTGCTACTATTTTGAGCATGGTATTTTTGCTTTAGCTTTTCTACGTCGTTTTGTAGTTTTTGGGCGTACTGCACTTGTAGGGCATTTAGGGCTGTTGGCTCTAATGGCTTTGCTTCTACTTCACCAGGAATATTCCCGCCTACACCAGTGTAAGCTGGTGCGGGTGTGTTTGGAAGTACAACCTCTTGTGTTGTAGCTACAAGCGACACCTTAGCGACGGATGGCAGCGCCACTACAGGTAAACTGTTTGTCTGTGCGGTTGGCTCTACTTTTTCAATTGGTGGTAAAACGGCAACGCTTGCTTGAGTTGTCATGCTAGTTAAGCTAGGGATCTTGATTTTTTGATCTACTAGCAGCAAGTCAGGATTGGACAAATGGTTGAATTTAGCCACTTCTGGCAAAGATAGGCGATGAGCTAAAGCAATATTTATCAGCGTATCTCCTGGTTTTACTTGATACTCAGATGTGGCACTTACTATAATTGGTTCGTTAACGCTAGTTACTATTTCTGCAACGGGAGAAGAATTGTCTACTCCTTCCGGTAGAGGCTGGGTGGCTACTTGTTGCTCGTCAACAGCTTTTACTTCTGTAGGGGTAGTGTTTGCAGATGGGGCTACCGATGCTGGCTGGACAAATACTGGCGATGGTGTTTCTGTTAACTGTGTTGCAGTGCTAACGCCTGGTGCGGCTGCGGCAACCTCTGTTGGGGTAGTAGCTAAGTCTTGATTGCTTAGTGTCTGCGGTAATACAATTACTTCTGTTGGTAGCTGCGCTGCAAATTCCCGGCTGCGATCGCTAGTTGCTGCTACTAAGGCTTGACTCCCAAGGTTTTCTGGTAACGTCCCTTCGAGGTTCGGGGCTGCAACTACTGCTGGTTGGCTAAGGGTAGTTACTGGTGGCGCTAAATCAATATTACTAGGTACTTGTACTACAGGATTGTTTAAAGGGCTAGAATTTTCTTTATTTTTTAGGCGATCTACTAGCAGCCTTTGCTTTGCTGTCCAACCACTGTTTGCTTCTACACTAAAAGCCGATCGCACTTCTGAGGGGCTAGAAGCGACAACTATTTGATTGGGGACAATCTCTACTGCTCGATTTTGAACTACTTCTGCCTCTCTTTTAGCCTTAATTGGCGCAAAGTTTTGTTGTGCATTGCTAGTTGCAACTATGGGCGCTAGGGCTTGGGTGCGCTCTAAAGCGCTTGCCTGTTGGTGTTGCCGAAGTCTTAGAGCAAGACTTGTATTAGTAACGGGTGGTTGGGGTACTAACTCCTTAGAGGGCTGTAGCGCTGGAGTAAAGTTTGTTTTTGGGGCGCTAGATTCAACTACAGGAGCCGGATGATTGTAAATCGGTGCAGTAGCTTTTTTGGCTGTACTGTAAGGCGTGGATGGCACTACTTGAGGTGTTGCTACAGGCAAGGCACTTACTAACGGTACTACTTGGACTATTTCTGGGGCGGTGCGATCGCCCTGCGTTGATGGGCTACTTATCTGTGGCAATTGTGCCGCTTGTGTCAGTAAAAGATTTGGCGTTCCTACCGACACTGTTAGACCAATTATGGCTGCCGATGTCCGAAATATCCGCACCTTTGGCTGTAATCGTTTTTCCAGTGCCTTCTTACTGACCTTACAACTGGGCAAACCTTTGATTTTTTTAGTCCATGTTCGTTTCAAAAACGACCTCCTAGAAACACGCTTTGCTTGACTGCTGTTGATTAGATAAATCAACAATCGCCTCGCTTTTACAATACTACTATTTTGTTTTCGTCATCATCCAACAGACATAATTTACTTCATATCTTTATGAACAATTAATTTAAACAAGTTTACACTAATTTGAAAAAATTTCAATATTTTAGAATTTGGCAGGCAAATATTAATTGCTGGCTATCAAGTAATTATCATCGCTCTTAAGTAACGATACTAGGGTGAAATTTCTTTAGGGCGATCGCCCTGGGGGATCAGATTTACATAAACCCAAAGATTCAGCATAGGCGATCGTTGCAGTCCTGCGCCAAGATTGAGCCAATTTTTGTAAATAACCTCATGTTCAACGCACTTTGATTAATTGCAATATCATCGTAAAAATAGCTAATAACTTCCCTAAAAACAAGGGGGACGAACAGATTATTTTTTGCCAACGCAAATTAAAGTTTTTGAGTATCAAATTGCTCAAACCTATACTAATTAGGACATTGGTTGCTTATTTATCTTGCTAATTAGTTTAATTAAACTCGCAGAAGTTGGCGCTAGGTAGTAGCAGACTTGCTCAATTAATATAGGAATTTCTTATCATACTTTAGGTGGCAAAGTATATAATCGCTGTATTGAGAGTTAAGGCTTAAATAAATTCCTTAAAAGCGACGCTAATTAACCTTAAAAACCCTGAAGTTCGCCGTAATTTTACGGAGAAAATTAGGGTTATTTTAGCAATCCAACTTGACGACAAGCTTCAAACAAACCTACAGCTACGCTTACCGATAGATTTAAACTTCTTACTCCTGGCTGGCTCATAGGAATGTAAGCTGTCTCCTGACAAGAAGCTAAAACCGTTGGGGGCAACCCAGCAGTTTCACTACCAAAAAGCAGCCAATCGTCTATTTGAAATTGAATGTTTAAATAACTACCTTTGCCCGTGACGCTAAAGCCAATAGTGCGTCCTCCTTTTTGCTGCTGGTACAACTGAAAAGCATCAATGGAATCGTGATAGTGGAGGTTTACATAGGGCCAGTAATCTAAGCCAGCGCGTTTGAGATAGCGATCGCTAATTTCAAAGCCTAAAGGGGCAACTAAATGGAGTTGCGTACAGGTGGCGGCGCAGGTACGAGCAATATTGCCCGTATTGGGAGGAATTTGAGGGTTGACTAAGACAACTTGAGGCATTTAAGGCTGGGATTGCACCGGAGAGACTATTTATTGGGCAACACCCTAGCTTAATCAAAACTATAGTTTTTATATAGGTTTAATTAATATTTAGTTTAGTTATCTGATTGATTAGGTATTTTGAGGTTTTAATCTGACTTTTGGCAAGATAAGTTGACATTTTATTAGCCAAAAGCCGATGGACAGGTAGGGGAGTTAAGCAAGCAAGGAAGGACATAACTTGTCTTCTAGCTCCAATTCTTGCTCTGCCATCGCTACTTGAGCGTAAGTAAGCACTTGCCGAGGATCGAAACCGCAAGAATTTAGTCTTAACCATTGCTGGGCTTCATTACCTTCGCGGAGCAGCTTTGCTAAGGGAGAGAGAAAACAGCTAAAACCTTTTTGCTTAGAGATGCCCCATACTTGGGCATAAATTTCTTCAATCCAATCTCTAGCAATAATACTTCTCCCATCTTGCCAGTGGGTTAAGGAAGCATCTAGGCTACTTGTTGCTGCCGCAATTTCATTGTTTTTAGTTACTTCTAATAACTTTGAAGGGGAGAAGATGCTGTTAGTAAGCGGATCTAGTCCCGGATTTTCGAGCAATTGCCAGAGACGAGCTTCAATTAAGGCGGTAATTGCTAGTAAGGAGATAGGATTAGTGACTAAATCGCAAATTCGCAATTCTACACGATTGAGATCGTAAGGACGGCGATCGCCATTGGGGCGCACAGAAGTCCACAGGTGACGCACATTTTGCATAGTCCCGGCAGCGATTTGGGCTTCTACCCATTCGATGTGGTGGGCGTGGCTGGTGAATAAAGGGACATTTGTAGGAGTTTGTGGGAATAAACCCCACCGAGTAGAGTGATACCCAGTAACTCGGCTGTCTAAAAAGGGCGAAGACGCGCTCAGGGCAAGATATAAAGGTGCTTCTACCCGCACAAGACGACAGGCTTGCATTAATAATTCTGGGTCGTCAATACCAATATTTATATGAACGCTGGCGGTAACAACTTTAGTGCCGTAGGTCTGCTCGATATAGGTATGGTAAGGGTTCTCAGGATCGGATCTATAAAAATTATCGCTACCGCCCAAGGATAGGGTACTACCAGGAATGAGGGTGTAATTGCCTAAGCGCTGTAAAAACTTTCGCAACTGTTGCCGAGGTCGCACCAAGTCACATAATAGGGTGTCGTATTGAGTAGAGGGGGGGGTAATGTACTCTACATTGCGGCTATCGGGTTCGCGCATATAACCGTCAACGGCGGCTACTATTTGGTCAGAAAGACCAACAATATCGCCTTGGTGCGTTCCCGTATACATTTCAATTTCAAAGCCCTTTGATAGCAGCACAGGTTATTCCTCGGCTTTTTTGATTTTAAAAAAATTGTATCCAGTAAAACAAAATGCTTCATCTGTCTTGAGAACAAAACCTTGGTCTGCGATCGCTCTCATGGTCTTAGTTCTCTATTTTAAGAAGAGTTGTCACTAGGTTAAGCTAGTTATAATTTTGATCCAATGGGCTTTTGCTTTGTTAATATATTTCAATTTTACCATCTATTTCTATATGGTTCTGTGACCAAAACTGACGCAACTACTAAGAAGAAAACTTAAAATACTCATTCTCAAAGCTTTGCTGACCGCACATCTGGTTTTGCGATTGAATCTAAAGTCTAGCTTATTGCCCTCAAAATCCACTGCTCAATACAGATAACTCCACTTGTCTTTGCTCTTAATATACGTTTCATTTAGTTTCCACAAATTATTCGTTTATAATCATTACAACTATAGAAAGACTATTTTTTTTAGCATATCTGCCTTAAGAGTATTTAAAATATTATATGCAACCGTTAAATTATCCTTAGCAAACGACTTACACTTTGCAGACGTTAAGCCTTTGAAAGGAGAATATTATGGTTCAAGACAGACAGCCTTCGGATATGCAGGATACAAATCCTGAACGTATGACAGTGGATCAAACTTATACTTCTTCAGTAGGCACAAACCCAAGTTCAAAGTCTTCAGTAGGCACAAACCCAAGTTCAAAGTCTTCAGTAGGCACAAACCCAAGTTCGAAGGTAAATGCCTCTGACACTAGCCGCCAACCAATGGCTTCTAAAACAACTGAAGGCAATAGTGACACTCTAAATAAAGTGCTATTAGGAGGATTAATTGGTGGTACTTTAGGCTCACTAGCTGGCGCTTTGGCTGGCGACAGAATTGGTGCAGGCTTCAACATTATTACTGAAGGTTTAGGAGAAGCTGCAAAGACTATAGGTGATGGTCTTTCCCAAATTGGCAAAGGTTTAGGAGAAGCCCTAAAGAGCATTGCTGATGGTACTACTGAGGCTGTTGTAGGTGGTGGTATGGATACAGCCAAAGGTATGGCTGAGGGAGCGTTAGATGTTGTACAGAATACAGCGCAGGGCGTAAGCCAAGCTGTTAAAGTAGGGGCGGATGTAGTCCAAAATACAGTAGAAGGTATTGTTGATGTAACCAACAAAGCTGCTGCAAGTACAACAGACGCAGTACAAAAGACAGCCCAAAGTGTGAGCGAAGCTGTAAATGCTGGAGCAGAAGCAGTAGAAGATACAGCTTATGACATAAACCAAGCTGTAGATACTGGAACTGATAGAGCTATTAGTGCTAACCCCCCAAGCACTGGAAGTTTAACAATTCCTTATGAAAAAGAGTCATCACTTGAAAGTGAAATCTCTAGGCTTACGGAAATGGACAATTAACAATCCGAAAACAAAAAACTTATAACTAATAAGTTTAAACACGAAGACAAATCATTTTAAGTAGGGTTTTGATTAGCAAGGTTTCATAGTTGTAAATACAACTACGACTATCAAGCTGACGTTTTACTAAAATACCAAGTTGTATGTAAGCAACTTGGTATTTTACCCGCTTTTTTTAGCCTAGGTAGTGACACTAACAATATACGGGAGACGACTATGACAAGTAATCAGGAGCGTTTGGAGCAACCAAACGATGACACTGAGGTTTATGTTCAGCCCACCGATCGCATAACAGATAGCGTAGACCCAAATGAGTTAGTTAAAGTAGCTGTCAGTGCATTAATTGGTGCTGCTTTAGGCGCACTCGCTGGGACTTTAGCCATGAAGAATACCGCGCACAAGCTTAACAAGACTGTTAATGACGTTGGAGATGTAGTTAAAAATGCAGTTAGTAGTTTTAACGAAAATATAAAAACAGTCGGAGATACGATTAAAAATGTAGCTGATAATGTTAACGACACTGCCCAAAATATAGGTAACGCTGTTAGGGATGCAGCTATAGACGTTAATGATACTGTGAAAAACACCGTAGATACTGTTACAACAACTGCTGTAAACGTTAATGATACTGTGCAAAATACGGTAGACATCGTTAAGGGTACAGGTGAGGGAGTTAGCAACATTGTCAAAAGTAAAATGGACATAGCTAAAAGCCCAACTGAGAGTACAACTCAATCCCAATCTAGTGGTCAAAGTGTCAATGTCAACGTACCTGACGACCGTGCTTTACTGATAGTTTCCGTAGACAAAGAGAAGGAAGAATAAGGTAAGGTGGTGCTTCCAAAAACTTGGTAGTGCTACTATTCCTTCGACAATTGCCTATTCTCTCCCCTGCCTTCCTGTTGTTATAAACATTATATTTTTGGTCAGTCGTTTGAACCTGAAATAGGTATAAGATGCCTACAGTTTTGCAAGTGTTTAAAAACCATTTATGAATGTATTAAATAATGAATAATTATGAATTGGTTGAAAGTAATACCCATCTCTACTCCTTAATTGAAAAATTAAGGAATACAGTAAATAACTTTGCTGTGATAGATAGACAAGGTCAAATATTAGGGGAAGTGAGCAACTTAATTTTAGATGATAATTCTCAGATCAATTTTGTTGTATCCCAACTCCCAACGGTTCGCAATCCCGGTCTGTTCTTATTAATCAGTGAGTTAATTGAGAAAATTGACTATCCAGATAAATCAGTTATTGTAAATGTTAATGCAGCAGAAATAGCAAATTTTCCTGAATATGTAAATACAGAGAAGTTAGAAATAAAACTTCCAGAAATTTCAAATAGTCCGCCATCACCCGCCTTTGAAACAGTAAACGAAGGCATCAAGAAGGACGAGGAAAGCACAGTAAGTACCCCAGATAGAAGTGCTGAAGCAATTGTTGATAATGCTATGGCATTACAGTCTTTTGCTCTTCTAGAGCTAGAAGAAGTTGAAAGCACAGAAGCACTTAGCGATCATGCGTCAACCCTTGACTTATTAGAACTAGAAGAAGTTGAAAGTATAGAAGTACCTAATGATAATACTTTAGCTCTCGATCTCTTAGAAGAAGTTGAAGAAATTGAAAGTACAGAAGTACCTAATGATAATCCTAGGGTGATAGATATTGACCTACCAGAGGTGTCAGAAGGAAGGATTCGTATACTAGCAGAACGATTAGTTGTTGCCCGTAGCAAAGTTAAGTTGGGAGAGGTAGTTGTCCGTAAAGAAATCGAAACTCGGATGATACAGGTACCAGTCCGGCGCGAAAAATTGATTGTTGAACAGGTTAGCCCAGAAAGTAGACAACTGGCAAATACAGAATTAGGGCAGGCAATAGAATTAAATTCTCCAGAAATTACGGAAAGTCAACAACCTAAAACTGTCGGTTCAGTAGGCGATGAACTTCTTGTCACAGGTGAATTTGGCTCCCCTAAAATCGTAAGTTTACTTTTAAATGCCATTGCACTTGAACACTATCAAGGGTATAAGAAGGTGAGAGTAAAAATAGTTACTGAAGACGCTGAATCTCAAAAGACCTATCAGGAATGGTTTAATCGCTTCGCTGACGAGAAAAACATTAATCTGAAGTAATATAACAGTGGTGTCAGAATTTTGAGTTTATCTAAAAAAGGGAATAACTAACTGAGGACTTGAGCAAATAAGAAAAGCAACAGTCATCGCCAAGTTTTCAATTACATTTCATTTCCGCTTTAGAATTACCTGATTGGGAATGTAAGTGAGGATATTTAATCTAAGCTGTAACTCAGGCATAGCAAAGACTAACTGATAGGAAGACTCAGGATAATCTTACAAAAAATTTTTAACCCAAAAGTGTTCATATGTACTGACGATAAATTTGACTAGCGGCGCGGTGCAGCAAAGAATGACGATACACTAGGCTACTCAAGTCGTCAGCATAACCGCCACCAATTACACAAGCAACCGGGAATCTTGCAGCGATACAGGTAGATAATACTTGCATTTCCCGGCGAAAAATCCCGGTATCAGTGAGGGCTAATTTGCCCAAGCGATCGCCTATATGAGTATCTACCCCCGCATCATACAACACCAAATCGGGCTTAACAGCCGTGAGGACATCGGTTAGATAATGAGCCAAAGTCTGTAAATATTCCTCATCTTCCATTTCTACCGGGAGCGCAATATCTAAATCGCTAACTTGTTTAGTACCAGGAAAATTGACTTCGCAGTGCATCGAAAAAGTAAATACGCTGTCGTCATTTTGAAAAATAAACGCCGTACCGTCCCCTTGATGTACGTCTAAGTCAATAATTAAGATTTTGCAGGCAAGATTGAGATGCTGAATAACGCGAGAGGCGATCGCTAAATCGTTAAAAATACAATAGCCCGATCCGTAACTTGGAAAAGCATGATGAGTACCCCCCGCCGTATTGCAAGCTAAACCATATTTTAGGGCAAGCTTGGCTGTTAAAATTGTGCCACCTACGGCGATATTTGTACGTTTAACTAAAGCTGGACTCCAAGGTAAACCAATCCGACGCTGGGCTTTAGCATCTAAATTTCCAAGCTTATAAGCTTGGACGTATTGGGGGGTATGAACTAGCTCAATCAGTTGTTGGGATGGAGTTTCGGGAATAAAAAATTGCTCTATTCGGGCGACTTTATCGTTTAATAATAGTTCGTATAGTTGCCGAAACTTGGGCATGGGGAAACGGTGAGCTTGGGGCAAAGGGACAACATAGTCAGGATGATAAATTAACGGTAAATCCATAGATATCAAAGTTTGGAGCCAAAGAAAAGGCGAAGTCTTTAATTACTTTTCAAGAAGTCGATTAAACTATGCCAATAATATAGACAATTTGCTGAAATTTCCTGCTAAACAACTTCCATGACTAACTTGAGTTATCCCCGTCGCCAAAAGCAGTTAGAAAACTTGCTGCAAATTTTAGGAGTTCCAAGTATTGCCCTGGTAAAGTGGCAATTGTTAGATTTGGCGCTGACTCATCCTAGTGTCTCGGCGGTAGCAAATTACGAACAATTAGAGTTTGTCGGCGATGCGGTAGTGCGCTTGGTGGCGGCAGAGGTGTTGTGGGAAGTTTACCCAGATTGGAAAGTCGGGGAATTTGCGGCGATTCGTTCAGTATTGGTAAGCGATCGCATTTTGGCTTCTTTAGCAATTAGTTATGGGCTTGAACCTTACTTACTAGTAACTAGCAGCGACAAAGAGGGGCAGCAGTCAAGGTTAGCCGATGCTTTTGAGGCTGTATTAGGGGCTTTGTACCTGAGTACCCATACTTTAGAACTAATTAGACCTTGGCTCGATCCGCATTTTATTCAATTAGCTACAGAAATTCGTAGCGATCCGGCGCGACTAAATTACAAAGCTGCCTTGCAAGAATGGACTCAGGGACATTTCAAAGTATTACCAGAGTATCGGGTGATTGAAACTCCGCAAGGGCATCGTTCTGAAGTGCCAGACGAGCGGTTTAGCGCCCAAGTTTGGTTGCAAAATCGGCAATTGGGGCAGGGTAAAGGGCGCTCGATTAAAGCCGCCGAACAAGCCGCCGCTCAAGTTGCTTTTAGGACATTGAGCCAGCAGGGGGAGTAGCAATTAAGGGGGTTTTGATTGCTGGCAATTCTTGGGTTAGTTCGACAACATTAATTAAAGGTAAAGAAATTGCTACCGTTGTTCCTTGGTCAATGCCTGCACTACACAACATAATGCTCCCGCCCATGAGTTCAACTAAATTTCTTGAAATGGCAAGTCCTAACCCTGTACCGCCGAATTTTCGAGTTGTTGTGCCATCAGCCATCCCAAAAGGACGAAATAGTTTAGATTGCTGGGATGGCTCAATACCTATCCCTGTATCTTCAACAATGATGGCAACTCGCCAGTCATTGCTAGTAGTTTGTGGTTCGATTTGAGTTTTAATGCTGATGCTGCCAATTTCCGTAAACTTAACGGCGTTGCCAATTACATTGATGAAGATTTGCTTTAACTTAGCGCGATCGCTTTTAACTATAATTAGCTCAGAGCTTTTAGAGACGATTAATTGCAAGTTTTTTTGGTGAATGTGGATTTTCTGTAAGCTAATTACTTCCTGCAATATCTGCTCTAGGTTTAGTTCTTCCATTACTAAAGACTGCTTCCCAGATTCAATTTTGGCAATGTCGAGCAAGTCGTTGATGATGCCTAGTAAATGAATTGCTGCTTCTTCGGCTCGTTCTAAAAACTCCGCTTCTTCTTGCTTATCGTCGCAGCAGTCGTCTCGAACTAAACGAATGCAGTTGATGATGGCATTGAGGGGGTTTCGCAGTTCGTGAGAAGTTGTCGCTAAAAAATTGCTTTTACTTTCGTTAGCAGCCTTTGCTTCAGTCCAAGCTCTTTCTAGTTCTTCGGCGGACAGTTGCAACCGTTTTACCATCAAATCGAGAGCGATCGCTAATTGATTGAATTCCCTAATTTTAAAATTATGGGGCATCCGTTTTACTTCATGGTAATTTTGCAGCTTGAGGGCGTAGTTACCTAGTTGTTCTAAGGGTTCTGCCAATTCCCGCGCTAAACGCAGGGCTGTTAATAAGCTCGCACCTAGTAAGCTGAGAGTAAGTAAAAATAAAATTAATTTAATTTCTTCTAAACCTTGTAGAGCTATGCTTTGGGGTGTTACAGCGAGTATTATCCAGTGTTTGCCTCGTTCAGTAGAAATCGGGCTATCAATAGCTTTGTAGCTGGCTAGGAAGGTTTCGCCATTTTGGGTAAAAGAGAAATTATTTAAGTTATCGTCATTTTGCAGCGCGATCGCATTGCTAATTATCTTTTTCCATAGCAGGGAATTTGGCTGTTGACTAATATTTTTTCCTACAAGTTCGACTGTTGGATGGGCGATAATTGTGCCATTTTCGGCAATTATTACCGTAGAAGCAGCCATTGTGACCTTAGCTGACTCGCTAGTATTACTTTGACTGCTGCTTAAAATTGATTGCATTGTCAAGGTATAACGCCGTTGAAGCGCACTATTGTACACAGGAGCCGATAATATTAGCTGCATTTGTGTAGTAGTGGGCGATAAGGGTGCAAATACCGATTGAACCTGAATATTTTGCGCTTCGTAAAGCAAATCCTCTTGCTGTGACCACAATTCTTGTTTTATGACCCGATAGCGGCTTTTACAGGTACTAGCAATTAGTTTATCGTCTGGCAAGCTTGTAAGTTGAAGGCACTGAATATTAGTTGGGAGTTGAAGCAGGAGTTTTTCTAAAAATTGTCTAACGGAAATCGGCGAACCCGACTTGAGCGCTGTAATTTGACTTGCTAACAGCACTTTTGTTTGCGTAGTGGCGATTTGCGCTCTGATTTGGTTACTTTTATCCCTGGCGCTGACATTAAGATGCTGAAGCGATGTTTCTAGCAATTTAGAACGGACTTGGCGAAATGCTACCACTTCGCCAATTAACAAAACTGGTAGGCTAAGAAGTAATATTCTTGACAGCAGAATGCGACGAAAAGAGGATTGATTAAGCTTAACCATATAACAATGTCCTCAACGAAAAACAAAACCTAAAACTATGTCAGAGGGGTGTGCGGACATTGGTTTCTTTCGGCTTACTCACGACGGCGCATTTCTCTAGGTTTTGTACATTTCTGCTATTTACAGTTTGTAGGCTTAATTTTCCAGACTAATTTTAGAAATATCTTAGTTTAAGCGCCTTACTTACTACTTTAATCTTACAAAAGGTATAAATAATTATCTGCATTTGCCATCATATCCTGCTCTTTCTGAAAAAGCTGTTATCTATGTACAAGTGTCTTTTTGGTTCTTAACTAAGTCTGCGCGATGATACTACCTGACAATCGACCTTATACTACTGTTGTTTTGGCAATGAGCGCCGATGGCAAAATTGCGACAAAGGCGCGATCGCCTGCTCGATTTTCGTCTCCAGCCGACAAAAACCACCTAGAACAGCAAGTTGCCGCCGCCGATGCTGTTTTATTTGGCGCGGGTACGCTTCGAGCTTACGGCACGACTATCCGTGTCTGTCAACCCCAACTTATACAACAAAGATACCAACAATTGTTACCCCCGCAACCTGTCCAAATAGTAGTTTCTGGTAGTGGAAATATTGAGCGCCAATTATACTTTTTTCGCCAACCTGTACCCCGATATTTATTAACCACAACTGGGGGTGCAAAACCTTGGCAAAATTCCTCAGAGTTTGAGCAAATTATTATCTGCGAAACCTCTACCAAAAGTAAGATTAATTGGACTAATGCCCTAGAAAAAATCTTAGCAATGGGTTTAAAGCGTTTAGCAGTGTTGGGCGGCGGTGAGATTGTAGCGGCAATGTTGGCAGCAGATTTGATTGATGAATTGTGGCTAACGGTGTGTCCATTGCTACTGGGGGGAAATAATGCCCCTACTCCTGTAGATGGCGAAGGATTTACAGAATTAATCGCGCCACGTTTGGAATTATTATCGGCAAAAGTAGTCGCTGCGGAAGTTTTTCTGCACTATCGCCGCCAACGGGGAAGCGATTTAAGTACCCTGTAGAAGTAGCCTTGCCGTCCTAGATTTTTTGTATGGTAAAATCGATTCAGCCTAGTTATAACGTTGCTTGGATTAATAACATTGCCGAAGTCCCACAAGCGGCGTGGGATGCCCTCGCTATGCCCCTCAAAACACCTTTTTTAGAGTGGGCATGGCTAAATAACTTAGAAAGCTCTGGGAGTGCCATACCTAAAGCTGGTTGGTTGCCGAATCATTTAACTATTTGGCGCGATCGCCAATTAATTGCTGCCGCACCGCTATATCTTAAAGGTCATAGTTACGGTGAGTTTATTTTTGACCAGCAATGGGCAGAAGTATCGCAGCGAATTGGGGTGGATTATTACCCAAAACTCTTAGGAATGTCACCTTTTACACCCGCCGAAGGTTATCGATTTTTGATTGCGCCGGGAGAAGATGAAGATGAGATAACTGGGTTAATGGTAAGGGCGATTGATTATTTTTGCGATCGCCAAAACATTTCCGGCTGTCATTTTCTCTATGTCGATCCAGAGTGGAAACCTGTATTAGAACGTCATGGTTTTACTGCTTGGCTGCATCATAGCTCGATTTGGCAAAATCAGGATTTTCAAAACTTTGATGATTATTTGACAATGTTTAACGCCAATCAGCGCCGCAATATCAAGCGAGAACGCAAAGCTGTAGAACAGCAAAGTTTGCAGTTGCAAGTATTGACAGGGGATGAGATTCCCAAACCATTGTTTCCGCTTATGTATAGTTTTTACGCCGATACTTGCGACAAATTTGGCGGGTGGGGAAGTAAGTATTTAACTAAGCGCTTTTTTGAGCAGTTATACCCTAATTATCGGCATCGAGTGGTATTTGTCGCGGCTTACAGCGAGTTAGATCAGCGTCAACCGATGGGAATGTCTTTTTGTTTGACTAAAGGCGATCGCCTCTACGGGCGCTACTGGGGTAGTTTTCAAGATATTGATTGCTTACACTTTGATGCTTGTTACTACACGCCGATTGAGTGGGCAATTAAGCAAAAAATTCAAACTTTTGACCCCGGCGCAGGGGGCAGACATAAGAAGCGGCGAGGCTTTCCGGCAAGCCCTAATCACAGTATGCACCGCTTTTATAATCGTCGATTGACACAAATATTACTTCCTTATATTAAAGAAGTAAATGCTATGGAACAGCAAGAGATTGAGGCGATTAACCAAAACTTACCCTTTAACCCCAGTAGCGGAGGTCAATAAATAAATTGCCTGAATAACTTTATTCAGGCAATGGTTAATTTGCTTTCCACACATAGACTAATACAGGCTATACAGCTAAAAAACCGTACATTCTCGGTGATATTTTTATTCATTCGCAAGAGAGTAAGTGTAAATACTTGGTTATTTCCCAATACCTAAAGCAAAAATGGGTTAAACAATCTAAGCATAAAATTATCAATTACCTCTATTAAATAAAAGCAACCTCTAAATATTTGTAGTTCTTTATACAGAATTACTGCTTTTACTGATACAAAATGAACTTCTTAAAAGGTATTGACAACGTATTTAGTTTTAGGAGTAGAACAAGTTACTTCAGGCTTTCCTATTGCCCTTGAGTAACTTGTTCAGACGCTAAAGCTTGATGTTGTTAAAAGTTAAGATTTCACCAGATTATTAAGTATTTACTAATTTGAGGATCGTTGCGACGGATGAAGGTAAAACTCACACACAAGCACAAGCGGAAAAACACGAAAAGGAGGCTATATGGGCATTCAAGCTCGCGCTTTAACAAAAATATCCCGATTTTGGCTCAGTTAGAGCGGGCAATTAAACAACTGACTCCTAGTTGGCAAGCCTGCATTCCTCTAGCAATCTTGATTGTGCTGGTATGGGGTTACGCAGCAGTTGCCCAAGATGCACCTCCTGCAACTACTGACAAGGTAACGCAAGACTTGCAAAGCTTGAGGGTAGGGGTAGACACACTATGGGTGTCTATCGCTGCCTTTTTGGTATTTTTTATGAATGCTGGTTTCTGTATGTTAGAAACTGGGTTCTGCCGTCAGAAAAACGCCGTTAACGTTTTAGCGAAAAACTTGATCGTATTTGCGCTATCTACCGTAGCATTCTGGGCGATTGGCTTTGGCTTAATGTTTGGTGATGGCAATCCATTTTTTGGTACTAATGGCTGGTTCTTAAGTGGAGCCGACAACAGCCCCGCTACTGGAGATGCCTATCAAGGTGTTTTTAGCGCTCTAAATTGGACAGGTGTACCTCTAGGGGCAAAATTTTTATTTCAATTAGTGTTTGCCGGAACTGCCGCAACAATCGTTTCTGGAGCGGTTGCCGAACGCATTAAATTTGTTGACTTTTTAATCTTTAGTCTCTTACTTGTCGGTATTGCCTACCCAATTACCGGACATTGGATTTGGGGTGGTGGCTGGCTAGCACAAGCTGGATTTTGGGACTTTGCCGGATCGACGGTAGTTCACGCCGTTGGTGGTTGGGCAGCTTTGATGGGTGCAGCCTTTTTAGGACCCCGCCTGGGCAAATATCAAAATGGTGTCTCGGTAGCAATGCCAGGACATAACATGAGCATTGCCACTTTGGGCGCTTTGATCCTGTGGTTAGGATGGTTTGGTTTTAACCCTGGTTCAACAATGGCAGTAAGTCCAAGTATTGCTCATATTGCTTTAACGACGAATATAGCAGGGTCTTTAGGTGCTATTGCGGCTACAATCACCGCTTGGTTGTATCTAGGGAAGCCTGACTTGTCGATGATTATCAATGGAATCTTGGCAGGCTTAGTAGGGATTACCGCAGGCTGTGCTTTTGTTAGCTTGCCCTGGGCAGCAGTAATTGGTGCAATTTCTGGAGTGATTGTCGTCTTTTCTGTTACCTTCTTTGACAGAATCAGAATTGATGACCCTGTAGGTGCAACCTCCGTTCATTTAGTTTGTGGCATTTGGGGAACTCTGGCAGTAGGTCTATTTGCCGAAGGCCCTGCGGGCGCTTTGAATCTATATGAAGAAGGTTTAGGACCAATCAGGGGCTTACTATTGGGTGGTGGTTTCCAACAAGTTTGGTCGCAAGTTATCGGTATTGTCTCGGTAGGCGGCATTACTGTTCTCCTGAGTACAATTTTCTGGCTGGCACTTAAGGCTACCTTGGGTATTCGCGTGACTGCGGAAGAGGAATTTCAAGGCTTGGATATTAGCGAACATGGGATGGAAGCATACAGTGGGTTCCTCAAAGAAGCCGATGCTACTGGGCTTAGTGAAGCTGATCGTGGGGACAGGACAAAGGGATCACCAGATTTATCTAGTAAATTATACTAATCATCGCTAAAAGCTAAATAAGATCGAAACTGTCCCTAAAATGAAAATGACAAGTTTAGGGGCAGTTTTTGTGAAAGGACTTAAAATTTAAGTCCTACTAGACCAAGCAAATGATCCAAACTTGAGAATTAGTTGCGAATATGTCAAAGGTAAACTCAAAAAAGCAAAGTTTATTTAGAGCTTTATAAAGTTAGAGGCTAAGAATTTTGCTTGATACTGAGTCCACCAGCAAATTCTTCTCCATAACCTTCTTCGCCGTGTTCGTGGATATCCATACCTTGGTATTCTTCCTCGGCAGAAAGACGCAAACCGACGGTAGCATCAAGGACTTTGAGAATTACAAACGTACCCACCCCAGCAAAAATATAGGCAACAGCGATCGCTGCCAATTGAATTAAAAATTGGTTAAAGTTACCGCGCAGCAACCCGTCTTTACCAAACTCATTGACTTCAACGGTGGCAAAAATTCCGGTTAAAATTGCCCCTACCGTACCGCCCACAATATGCACGGGAAAGGTATCTAATGTGTCATCAATTTGGAATTTATGCTTGACACTAATCGCAAAAAAGCAGCACACCGCCGTAATACTACCAATTAATATCGCCGCAACAGGTGTAACAAATCCGGCGGCGGGTGTAATCCCAACTAAACCAGTCACCGCACCTGTCGCTACCCCTACGGCTGTAGGTTTACCACGTAAAACTTTCTCTAAAATTAGCCAAGTCAAAGCCGCCGCCGCCGCCGTATTAGTGGTAACAAAAGCAACGGTAGCTAAACTACCGGAAGCCAAAGCACTACCAGCATTAAAGCCAAACCAACCAAACCATAGCAAACCTGCACCTAGCAATATAAAAGGTACATTGTGAGGAGATGCTAATTGTGTTGGATAGGTTTTGCGCGGGCCAATCACAATTGCCGCCACTAGAGCCGAAATCCCCGAACTAATGTGTACTAAGTGCAGTGAATCCCATTCCATCAGTATCAATAGTAGTAGTTCCGTATCTAAAGATACATTTAGCTCAATTAAGTCAAAGATCGTTGTAGTCAATGCTGCTTTATTGGGCAGTTTCATTTACGGGAAAACGATCAATTAACTGCACTGCACGATAAGCATTACGTTGTAAAGAAGCTGACAAATGGGGAACATAAGGAATCTGCGATAACAAGTCTAAAGTACGGCGTAAGAGGCGCACCACATCCCCCTCATCTAAACTTGTCTGGCTGCATAATTCAACCCAATCTACCCCCAACGCCCAATTTTCTAGTAAAGCAACCAAATCGTACTCTAACCAAATTGGTAAAGCGATATTATAACGGCGTTGCATTTGAAACAAATTTCGCCGCAACGAACGCAAGCCTGCAAGGGCTTCTTCTACAGAAACAGACAAGGTATAACGTACCCAGGTATCCGGGCGAGGGGTTTCTGTGACTATAGCAGCGATCGCCGCCGCCAAACATTGGGGATCTAATTCGTCAAATTCACCACTTGCTAACGCCAAACCTATCCATAATTCATTGTCGCCACGAATTGCCGCCGCAACTTGTCCTAAATCGGTAGGTACTAAGTCTTGCAAACAACCAAATCGTTGCAAAATTTCGATCAGATGTAAAAATTCTTCCCAGTGACGCTGAGAAGTCTTTTCTAATTCTGCCTGACGGTTAGCAATTTCCGCTTCAAGTTCTATTGCTTTGTTGCGACGCTTGAAAAGTGTTGCCGGATTGCCTGATTCATGCAAAAGATGGGCTTCAATTTGCGCTGTTACTGCTATAGTTCGCTGTTGTTGAGCCAAAACTTCGGGCGCAATGTGAATAATTGCCGCAGAGTTAGGAATTAAAGCCGCAACTGCCTGAGATTCTTGGTTTCCTCGGCGCGATTGTCCGGGTTTGATCAGCATTTCTACCGGAGGCAAAAGATCGCTAGAAATTTCTAATGGTGGTAATTCAGCGTGTAAATCTACCACGTCGCTTGTTGTCACCACATACCAGCGATTATTTATCCCCAAACATACTAAATAGGGTGCGTGTCCCGCTCCGGGGGTTTTGGCGACTAAAACGGCGGTTATAGGTACAGAAGTAACGACATTTTTTCCCTTGAGGCTAAGGAGAGTTCCTGTCATGGCAAAGCTCAGAGTTAGACTTAGTTGCTCTACCCTGTCATGGGCGGCTTGTTCTTGGAGAGTTTTTAGTAACTGGGTTTCAACTTTGAGCCGTTGGCGCAATTTTTCGTAGTTTTGCAATTGGATCGGATCTACAGAGGCAAGCTGCTCTTGTACTTGAGCTAGTTGAGCCTGCACCAGGGCGATCGCCTCGTATTGAGGTTTTAGGTACAAATTGGCGATATACTGCCCAAAACTACGTTCTACAAGCTCTTTTGCTTGCTCTAAGGTATGAGTTTGCAGTAAGTTCAACACCATGCCATAGGTGGGCGTAAACTGACTAACTAATGGGTCGGCTTTCGCTGTTGCTAGGTAAGCGGCTTCTTTTGCTCCTTCAAAGGGGGTTTGAGCGGTGACAACGTAGCCGCGCTTATCCATACCCCTACGACCGGCCCTACCTGCCATTTGCAGGAACTCCGAAGCATTTAACAATCGATGTCCGCGATCGGTACGTTTTGATAAACTAGAAATTACGGTAGTTCGAGCCGGCATATTTATTCCCGCCGCTAGAGTTTCGGTTGCAAATACAACTTTAATTAACCCTTGCTGAAATAATTCTTCAACTAACCCTTTCCAGGCTGGCAATATTCCCGCATGATGGGCGGCAATCCCGCGATACAATTGCTCAACTTGTCCAGTCCTTCCCGCTTCGGGGTTGCGCTGTAAAAATTCATCAATTTGCCACTTCAATTCTGCCGCTTCAGAGGGGTTAACTAACGTCAGCGTTCCCAAATCTTCTACAGCTTTATCGCAATTTCTGCGGCTGAAGATAAAGTAAATTGCTGGCAGCATATCTCTAGAACTTAGCTGATTGAGCAGATAAATTATGCTGGGAGCTTCGGGTCTTGCTCCATTACGTCTGGCATCTTTAGCCTTTTGAGCGTCTATGCTACCGCGTTTTGGTCGGAGGCGGGGGTTAATTTTGCCACCTTCAAGCAAGGGAAATAGCCCTTTAACATTGCAAAACTTAAACTCTAAAGGTACGGGGCGAAAATCTGAATAAATTAGTTGAGTTGGCCCGTGAACTGTATTAATCCAATCAGTAAGTTGGTCACTGTTGGCAACGGTAGCCGAAAGGGCAACTAACTGGATTTCTCTAGGACAGTAAATGATTGATTCTTCCCAAACTGTCCCCCGTTGGCGATCGTTCATGTAATGACATTCATCTAAAACCACCGCCTCTACACCCTGCATTGATGTGCCAACTTCGCCGATGGGCGTACCGTAGAGCATATTGCGGAAGATTTCGGTAGTCATTACCAAAATTGGGGCTTCTCGGTTAATCGAAACATCTCCCGTTAGTAATCCTACTTTGTCTGCCCCGAAAGTTCTCCGAAAATCGCGCAGTTTTTGGTTAGATAGCGCTTTTAAAGGTGTGGTGTAAAATACTCGTCGCCCCCTAGCTAGAGCGCGATAAATAGCGTATTCGCCAATTAATGTTTTGCCCGAACCTGTAGGCGCACATACTACTACCGACTTATTCTCATTTAAAGCCGCGATCGCACTATTTTGAAATTCATCTAGTTCAAACGGAAATATATTTTTTAAATCCAATTCGGGAAATGCTTGGGAAACGTCCACTTTTAATTACGAGAGGCAATAAATTTATTAGGCACAGAAGGCATTGCCAACTTGTCGATATTCCTACGATTGTAAGCCAATTTAATTAATTAAATTTTTTGGTAGTGGTTATTTACCTAATTCAAGACTTCGCGCAGTTGCTGCTTGTACCGCTTGAATCAACGCCGAACGCAGCCCACCCTTTTCTAACTGGGCTACTCCAGCAATGGTTGTTCCCCCCGGACTTGTAACGCGATCTTTGAGTTCGGCGGGGTGCATTTTTGTAGTTTGCAATAGTTCTACAGTGCCTTTAATAGTCGCTAGGGCTAGTTGCATGGCAATTTCTCTTGGTAAGCCCGACTTTACGCCCCCATCGGCTAAAGCCTCAACAATCATTGCTACGTAAGCTGGCCCCGATCCCGATAATCCTGTCACCGCATCCATCAATGTTTCGGCAACTTCTACTACTTCCCCTACCGACTCGAATATTTTTCTAGCGATTTGGCGATCGCTTTCTTGCGCCTGAGAACCCATCGCCAGGGCTGTAATGCCTGCACCCACCGTAGCCGGAGTATTGGGCATAGCTCTAATTACTGGTAGTTGCTCAAAAGCTGATTCCAATTGACTTAACTTTACCCCTGCCAAAATCGAAATTATTAACGGCTTTGATTCGCTTGTCGTTAACGCTTGGTTTAATACCTTGGCAACTTCGGGAAATATCTGGGGCTTGATTGCCAGCATAATCGCCCTAGATTTGCGCGCTACAGCTTGGTTGTCGGCGGTTACTTGTACGCCATAGGTTTGGGCTAAATAATCGCGGCGTGTCTCCTTTACTTCGCTGACTATAATCTCTAAAGGTTGATAAATTTCCCTAACGATTAAGCGGGATAACAGCGCTTCGCCCATTACCCCGCCACCAATCAAACCAAGCTTGCCTTCGAGCAACGAAATCATCCTTTTACGAGCAGTTGCTAATTTTACCTTTTTTTGACAGGCTTTAAACCCAAAATAAGGAAATTTTTGTTTCCTTTATTAGCTAGATTGAGCTATCCGAGTAGATTCTGGTGTCCAAGACGGCGTTGGGGCTGTAATGCGTCCGGTGCGGACTTGAACTTGGGCTTGGGCGGACTCGGTTACGATACCCGATTGAGTTGTAACTTGAACGCAGATAGGAGTGAATAAAAATATACTTTCCCCCACACGCTCTTGATGACCGTTGATAGCGTAAGTTCCGCCAGCAACAAAGTCTACGGCTCTTTGGGCTTGATCGGGGTCTAACATGGTGAGATTGAGGACTACCGATTTGCGATCGAGCAGCGCTTGAATTGCTTGGGGCATTTCTTCAAAGGTGCGCGGTTCCATGACTATTACTTCGGAGGTGCTATTGTTTGTTCCTGGCATACCAATCACATTATTTAGTGGTGTACCCGATTCTGTGCTATCTGGGGCTACAGAAATTCGCTCGCGCATCCGGCGGCGACCGTTGCCTTCTTCAGGCATAGATTGAGCTTGCTCTTGCTGGTAGGTGTGGCGATAGTCCCCGTTGCCATTTTCTTCGTACTCGTCATATTCGTACTCAATCGGGTCGTTTAAACCCACAAATTCTTTTAATTTTCCAAAAATACTCACTGTTTGCCTTCCTCCTGACGATTGACACTTTTAGTTAAATTGCTACAGCAACTTTTATCAAAGACTCTAGGACTAGCCTAAATAGACGCAATAAATTCTTTGTTGATAAATGCTCTTTACAACAGTTTTTGAATTTATAAGATTAATAACCTATGTAAGTAATTAACGCAACCTTTACCCGATAAATCTTTTTGTACTACTGCAAGCGTTCTCCGAACAAAATCCGTCCTAGGCGGATCATTGTTGCGCCTGAGGCGATCGCACTTTTGTAATCCTCTGACATTCCCATTGATAACTGCGGCTTTTGCGGCAAATGTAGCCAATTTTTAGATTTAATCTCTGTAAGCAGAGCCGAAGTGCGGTCAAACACGCTCTTTACTTGACTTTCATCTAATTCTACAGGTGGAATTGTCATTAATCCACAAATAAGCAAGTTTTTACAGCCATCTAAATCGGGTAAATCTGCCCAAAGCTGAGGTACACTCCAGCCAGTTTTTTGCGGATCGCTCTCAATTTTTACTTGCAAACAAACTTGGATTGGGCGCTTGTTTTCTGCGGCTAATTTATCTAATTGCTGTGCTAATTTTAAGCTGTCTACTGAGTGAATCCACTGAAACAACTCTATTGCTTTTTTAGCTTTATTACTTTGCAATCTACCGATAAAGTGCCAAGTAATATCTGTCAAATCAACAAGTTGCAACTGCTTTGAGTGAGCTTCTTGGACTCGACTTTCGCCAAAATCCCTAATTCCCGCAGCGTAAGCAAGGCGCATTGCCTCTACAGGTACTTGTTTACTAACAGCAATCAGCTTGACGGTATCGGGCAAATTTTGGCGAATTTGGGTAACTCGTTCGGCAATAGTCATGATTGGAAAGTGCTTTGCAGAATTTTTTGCAATTGCTCGTACTCTTGATATTGTCCGCTACGGCGCAGCAGACGCAAACGAGTTTCTAAGGATAAACGTGCCTGAGAGCGGCTGACCGATTCAAATTTCATCCCTCCACCGATCGCTTCGTGGGTGACGACAAAAAACAAGCGTTGGGCATAGAGAGTTGTAAATAGCTCTTGGTGTTGTTCGAGTACGCAAACTCTAGAAAGTAAACCAAATGTTGGATGATTTAGATAGTTTTCTGTATTCATCAAATATTGAGGTAGGTAGCACAAACTTTCCCAAGGATTAGGCAGATTATGCCGATAATAGCTTGGTTTGGGTGCAAAAGGTAAATGGGGAATACTTCTATTTAGACACGCAAGGCGGCAATTTGGGCTTGGGCTTTTTGCAAAGATTCATCCCATTCAGTTTTGGGATCGCTATCGGCGACAATTCCGGCTCCTACTTGACCCCATACAGCGCTTGAGTTGCTCCTTGGAGTTACGAGTAAGGTGCGGATCAAAATATTTAAGTCTAAGTTGCCTCGCCAATCTAAATAGCCGCAGGAGCCATAAAATAAGCTGCGTCGCACAGGTTCTAATTCTTCGATAATTTCCATACATCGAACTTTAGGACAACCGGAAATCGTGCCGCCAGGAAACATTGCCCGAATTAGCTCGATAGGGGAAACGTCAGGCGGCAAAACTCCCCTGACGTTACTTACTAGATGCATAACGTGGCTGTAGCGTTCTATGGTGAGTAATTCATCTACCTGTACCGATCCCCATTGACACACGCGCCCTAAGTCATTGCGTTCGAGGTCTACGAGCATAATGTGTTCAGACTTTTCTTTGGCACTAGCAATTAGCTCTTGAGCTAGTCTTTTATCTTCGGCAATAGTCGATCCCCGCGATCGCGTTCCGGCAATTGGTCTAGTTTGAGCAATGTCATTATATAGTTGTACCAGTCGTTCGGGAGAGCAGCTAATCACATTACCCCAAGGGGAGCGCCAGAAGCTTGCAAAAGGTGAAGGATTAATTTGCTGTAAGGTGCGGTAAATTTCCCAGCTATCGCTAGTAGTTTGAGTGCTAAATCGTACCGATAAATTTGTCTGAAAAATATCCCCCGTTTGAATATATTTTTTAGCTTGTTTAACGGCAGCTTCGTAGTCACTTTGAGCGGTTAAGAAACGAACCGGGGAAGTACGAGCAATAAAGGGTAACGGGGAAGTAGGAGCTAATTTTAGTTGGTTTGTGAGCGTATCTAATTGACTAATATCTGCGGCGGCTAACCAGAGCAACTGCTGCAAATGATCCAATACGGCGAAACTTTCTGGTTGATACCAAAAGGCAACGGGAAACGGTAAGTTATCTGCTCTTTTCCAGGGCAATTTCTCAATTTCCCAAGCTGCATCGTACCCTAGCCACCCTAGCCACCCCCCGGTAAAGGGTAGCTCGTTGGGGCAGTAATTGAGGGTTTTTTCACCGGATGCTTGTTTTAGCAGTTGTGCTAAAAACGGAAAAATATTGCCGATTGGTGGTGTCCAGCTTTGCAGACATCCATCAACTAGACGAGGAGATCCGGCACAGATAGAATATCTAGCTAAGGGAGTGCGATCGCCTTTTATGGGTAATGGGCTTTCTAATAGTGTGGCAATCTTTGCCTTGCCAAATAAAGCTGCAAAAACTTCCGCGCCTGTGCGATTTTCTAAGGGTAGCGACTTCCAGTACAAACTTTGTTGCATTTATTTTTCATTAAAAGCCAGGTAAATAAACGGGAATTGTCCCATATTCCCGCGAATTAAGTCTAGAAAAGAAAGTTTTGTTGATGTAAATTTAAGTCAGCTATAGCAATCCGCGCATCAGTTGTGAACTTTGTACGAGCGCAAAGTACCAGAGCTTTAAGAAATAATGTTCATGAATCAAATCGGATTGCTATAGAACTAAAAATAGTGAGCTTTTCACAGCGTCAAGATTAGGCACAAGATTATACTGCAACAAGCACAAGCCCTCTGAGTTTTTCTAATCAGATGTGACGTTAAGCATAAAACTAAGTAGCCAGGTGATTGTCAGCGACTTGTTCAATCAAACTACAAAGTTCCTGACTATAAGGGTCGTCAAGGGGTTGTTCTGCCCAATGTTCTCGATACGCTTCTAATTCAGCCTTAAGTGTTTCCATTTGACAAATTTGCTTTTCAAGAAAAGTAATTTTCTGATTTAGTAAATCTCGAACAATTGGACAGGCAGCCTTACCCTGTTCGCGGATACCTAATACTTGTTGAATTTCTAATAAAGAAAACTGAAGGGATTGGGCTTTTCTAATAAACTTTAAACGTTTGACAGCATCAGGAGCATAATAGCGATAGCCATTTTCACCTCTATGTGCGGGTTCGAGTAACCTTAAGGTTTCATAATAGCGTACAGTTCCTACCGCTACATCCGCTTGCTCTGCTAATTCTCCAATCTTGAGCAGCCCGTTCTGGGATGATACTGAATACATCTTTTGCACCATAAACTATTTGCCGCCTACTTCCTATAGCTATAACTCTATAGTAGACTATAAAGTTATAAGGATCATAAAGCTATTTAGATAAATACTGCGAGTACCCACTTGACTCTCTAGCTAACTTGAGGGTTTAGCATACTATTAGTTCCTCAAGAACGAGCAAATTTATACAAGAGTGCAAAGGGATGAACATTACTACACGGGTAAAAACATTATTAAGCAGTTCTGTAGCTGGTTTAACATTAGCAGTTCTAGCCAGTAGCCCAACTTTAGCTAATACCCACAACGAGAAGGCAACACCAAATCAAGCTTCCAGCACTTCAGCTAGGGCAGAACTGGTTGAAAAGCTACTTAGCCAAAGAACAGCGCCAGTAAATCCGACTACACAACAGATGAAGCCGATGGAATGCGCCTGTTGCAAATCAATGATGAATAATATGCCTGGAATGACGAACAAAATGCCAGGGATGATGAATAATATGCCTGGAATGATGGATAGCCCAAATAACCTACCTAAATAGGGTTTTGATTACCCCTGCCCTAACGCCATACAGTATAGCAGGGGTAACTTTTTTAGAAAAACTTTACATGAAAAAACTAAATTCAAACAATCGAACTTCTAAAAAAAGTAGAACCAATAGGGCGCTCAACTACGCTTTACCCATAGCCTTCTTTACTACCTTATTTGCAGATACAGAAATATGGTTTGCCCGTTTTAATCAAATGCCTATAGCAATCCGCGCATCAGTTGTAAACTTTGTAGGAGCGCAAAGCACCAGGACTCTAAGAAATAATGTTCTATGAATCAAATCAGATTGCTATAGTCGTTAAGTCTTTTAGCTAATCCCGCTAAAAAAGCTCATTGCTGGGAAGGGAAATAATCGCGCAATCCAAAATACTACTAAAAAAAATTTGCTCCTAGCTTCAGCGCTCGGCACTTTGTAAACTATTAATACATAATTTTCTGAAGAAACATCGACTGATAGCAAGGTTACAAAATTAGCTAAAAAAGGTTTGAGACACACAGTGTTAGAATTGCGTGTCTCAAGCTTTTTCAATGTATTAAGGTAGGTAAAATCTTGACTACCTGGCTTTGTCTTTAACTCCGGGATGATGTTGTCGCATACTGCGGTTGAGTTGCAGCCTGTATTGGCTGGAGCTTAGATCTGTTGCGCTCATAGTATTTAGAAATGTATTTATTTGCAGTTTTGTCGCCAGTAACAAAAATTTTACGGATAATTCTTTTCCACAGCGAATTGCTTTTCCCCAAGGAAAGGCGAGTTATCCAAGGTTCAATTAGCGTCATGTGTCGTCGCCATCCCAAACGATTGTACTTATTTTTGAAGTACTCGTCTTCGGTGAGATCCCACTTGGCACGCAAGTGCTGCAAACTAGCTAGTTCCCAAGCATCGCTCCAACGCAACATAAAAAAAGCCATGTCAGACATCTCTAAAGGAGGTCCTGGTACGTAAGTGATAATTGAATCTGGTTCTAAGTAAACTGTCCCACCTGCAGCTATTACTGTCATGCAAAAATCTACGTGTTCTTTGGTATTGAGCATACCTTCATCTAGCTGACCGATTTTCTCAAATATGCTGGTACGAACTAACATACAATGAAATTCTGCAAGCCCAGTTTGCTCTCGCTTCAAGCCGTCGCGCACGTCTGTAACCCTTCGACCTTGTTTGTAAATTTTCTCCAGAATCCGCCGCCGAACATTACCGTCTTTATTTTCTACCAGTACCCCCGATTCTCCTCCAGCACAGTGGACTATTTCATGCACTGGTGTACCTTGACAAATTAATGGGCTAACTACTGTAGCATCTGTTTCTTCTGCACACTCTACAATTTTTTTTAGCCAACCTGGTGTCATTTCTACATCGTTATCTACGAAGACAACATACTTACTATTTACCTTGGCTAAACCAATGTTACGGGCTTGATTGGGTGAGAGGTAGCAATCTGTTCTAATTAATTTAAACCCTTTTTCGCTTGCTGCTTGTTGCAAATAGCTTTTGATGTTTTCTGGCGAACCACCATCTATATAAATGAGTTCAAAGGGAAACTCTGTATGCTCGTAGATACTCTCAAGGGACTGACGAGTATGGTTAAAACGCTCTCTAGGTGAGACAACAATAGTAACTTGATAATCTGTCAATTGCGAATTCTCCATTACTTTCTCCTGATGAATTTAAATGAAATTGCTTTACAGGTTATTAGCAGTTGTTACTAGAAATCTGACTGTTCAAGTTTTAGCCATAAACTTGCTCTTGGTTAAGGGCGCTTAAGATTTGCGCTTTGCTTTTGGTTTATTAGCATCTTCAGCCATAACTTGTTCATAAACTTCTACTAAACGATCGTTAAGCTGATTGGCATCATAGTGTTTCTCTACATAAGCACGACCTGCTTGACCCATACTTAGCCAACTTTGGGGGTGTTCTATTAGCCAAGATAATTTATATGCTAGTGCATCTACATCTCTTTCTGGAACTAAAAAACCTGAAACACCATCTTCAATAAGTTCGGGAATGCCGCCGTGCAGAGTGCCAATTACAGGCATTCCCATTGCCATTGCTTCTTTCAACGTATTAACAGGCGCATCTTGATTCCCGTCGGCAGCTGTAACGCTTATCGCCATAAAAATAGAAGATTGAGCGAGAATTTCAACGATCTCTTGCTGTTTTTTCCATCCTAAAATTTTTACTTGAGCGCCTATCCCTGATTCATCTATCAATAGTTGCAATTGTGCTTTTAAGGGACCATCGCCAATGATGTTGTATTCAATGTTTTTATTGGTTTTAGCAAGTTTGGCAACGGCACGGATGCAGTATTCTATACCCTTTTTCTCTACCAAGCGACCAGTAGTTGCAATCCGCACTACGCCGTCAGCAGGGAAAGTGCGAGGACTATAAGTAAACTTACTACAGTCTATACCCGACCCCAATACAAAGGTCTTGCTTTCATCACAACCAAGTTTCAACAATCGATTTTTGAAGTAATCACAGTTTGTCAGGAAAAAATCTCCAGTTTCAAATAGTTCGTTATAAACTTCCTCTCCTTGTTGTTGAATAACTTCACTGATGTCATAGCCACGAAAGGAGGTAACTAACTTACCTTGAATCGCACCGAGGTCGCGTAGTACCATCATCGCTAGGGCGATAGTGCCAAACTGACAATGAATAATGTCGTAGGGTTTTTTGCCTACTAAAAATTTGGCTTGGTATAGCAGTCGCAAAGACATTGCTTGAGAACCATAGGCGATCGCGTTGAGACTCCGCAACCATAGCAAAGGGTCTTGGTAGAAGCCAACAGATAGAGCTACACCTTTAAGAGCGCGAACTAAAAGATTACTTGGTATTCTAGGTACGTAGTGCGTACGTGAGAGGAGGTTGTATTTTTCTACATCTGGATGCACCTTGGTCGTATCTATGTTTGTACTATCTTCAATTGCATAAATATCAACTGTAAGCCCGCGTTCAATTGAACCTACAATTTGATTCAAGATGAATGTTTCCGATAAAACTGGAAACTTGGCTACCACGAAAGCAACTCTCATAGCATTTTTAAATTTTTCACTAATTTGAGCAATCTATTTTTTCGCCCTCTATTTTTTCGCTATTACGCTATTAAGTTAGGTATACATATTCTAGCTTGGAGAACTTTTTTTATTTATAGGTATTTTGGGCTTATGTTAGATTCTTTACGTGTTTCGGTGCTTTTATAAAGATTTGGTGAAGATGAAAAATAAATGTATTGTGCAGATGATTTTTAGGGAGGTTTAAAAGTTAGCTGCAAATAAAAATGATCGAGCTATCATATAGTCATTAATTAAAACAAAAAGCAAATCTATGCCGATGGTAACAGTAATTATTCCTACGCACAATGCCATAACTTACTTACCGGAGACTTTGGAAAGTCTACTCAATCAAACTTTTACTGATTTTGAAGTAATAATTGTTGACGATGGTAGCTCGGATCGAACGCAAGAGTGGGTTAGTAGTTTAACAGATGCACGTATAAAGGGAGTAGTACAAACTAACCAAGGTGTAGCTGTAGCTCGAAACCAAGGTATTGCTCTTGCTTCAGGAAAATATATAGCTTTTTTAGATAGTGATGATTTATGGAAGCCAACAAAACTGGAAAAACAAGTAGAGTGTTTGGAAGCAAATTCTGATGTGGGCTTAGTAAATACTTGGATTGAGAATATAGACGAGCAAGGGAATTATTTGACCATTGTGCAAACACCAGAAGCTGAGAGCAATGCCTGGAATCAAATAATAGAGGAAAATCTAATCTTGTGCGGTAGTGTCCCGATGCTCCGGCGCAGTTGTTTTGAAGATGTGGGAGTTTTCGATACTAATTTACTGTCTGCGGAAGATTGGGATATGTGGATTCGCATTGCAGCAAAATATTCTTTTGCTTTAATTAGCGAGCCTTTAGTTTCCTACCGTCAGCATCTCAAAAGTAAATCTAACAACTTACATAAGCATTTATTTCACCGATTAAAAGTCATTGATAAAACCTTTCAATCTATTCCTGCTGACTTGCAATACTTAAAAGATCGAGCCTATGGTCGTGCGTATCTTTCCATAGCTTGGAAACCTCTGCTTCAGAAAGATTATAAAACAGCAAATGCCTACCGTAAGCAGGCATTACTTTATTTTACTGAGTTGCAAAATAGCGATAACTATAAGCGGTTAACTTTGTTAATATGCGTAAAACAATATTTGAGTAATGGTATTTATACAAAATTGCGATCGCTAATCTATAAGTTAAGAGGGATATCCGTAGCCAAGTGATTGCAACGGAAGTAGCCGCGCTACCCAAAATACTACTAAAAGTGCGATCGCAATACCATCAATTGTTTTTAACTTTAACTGTTGCCATTGGACGCGATGAAGATTTGGGCTAGTAAAACCCCGAACTGTCATTGCATTAGCCATTTGATCGGCTCTTAATAACAAATTTTCTAATAATCGCTCGGCTACTAGCATCCATACTCTAATTCCTCCCTTAACACCGAGCTTTTGCCAATTGATGGCGCGGGTATTGACAGAGCGAATTAAGTTTTGGACTTCTTCTAAAACCAAAGGAATAAACCGCAAAGATAAGGTTAGTGTCAAAGCAATTTCTGTAACCGGAACTTTAAAACGTCGCAAAGGACGCATTAAGCTTTCAATTCCGGCGGTAATTTCCTCTGGGGCGGTAGTTAGTAAGTAAAGATTGCTGCTGTAAATTACGTTAAACATCAGTGTACTAACCCGAATTGCCAAATCGAGTGATCGCCGAGTAATAGTAAATCGCTCGATTTGGAATAGGATGTATTGGTAGTCTGAAGCCTTGGCAATACTTGGTACTGGTGGTAAGCGGGGTTGGTACTTGATATTAAAAGAGTCTGGGACAAAAGCACCTAACAGAAACACAAAGCCAGAGAGTAGCAACAAAAACCCCATTTGTTGCCGCCAAGCTCGAAACGGAATTTTTGCCGTCAGAGTAATGGCAATTAGCATGACTACCAAAGCAATCCGCCAAGGTGCAGTAGCTAAAATAGGTGCAGCTAAAAAACTTAACAGCCAAAATAGCTTTACTCTGGGATCTATTTTGTGCAGCCAAGTAATCGGTTGTTCTAGGTATAGCCCTAGGGGAAGATTTCGCAGTAAATCCATTAGTGCAACTTGTAGCGCCGTAATCTAATCTAATTAACATCGGGGAAAATTATCAAAATTTCCCCATCGCCCTATTGCTAGTAGCTTTTAACGCGAGTAGCACGATTAGCTGTACTGCCAGTATCTTCTACATCACGAACTTTTTTGCTGCGCCAAAACAACCTAATCGGAGTACCAATAAACCCTAGTTGCTGACGAAATTGCCTTTCAATGTAACGCTTGTAGTTTTCATGAAAGCGGGAAGCTTCATTAACAAATAAAGCGATCGCTGGGGGCTGTGTACTTACTTGAGTACCGTAATAAATCTTACCTTGACGACCTTGGCGGCTGGTAGGTGGTGAATGCCAGCGTAGGGCTTCTTCTAGCACTTCATTAATTACAGAAGTTGTGACGCGGCGTTTGTGGGCGGTGGCGGCGATATCAGCTAGTTCGAGGATTTTTTCAACGCGCTGTCCAGTTTTAGCACTGACAAAAATCATTTCTGCCCATTCAATAAAATACAGCCGCTCTTTAAGGGTTTTTTCGTGGTCGTAAATTGTGTAAGAATCTTTTTCTACAGCATCCCATTTATTAATTACTACGACACAAGCTCTGCCTTCTTCTTCAATCCGGGCTACTAATTTTTGATCTTGCTCTGTAACGCCGTCTTCGGCATCAAGTACCAACAAAACCACATCGGCGCGACGGATAGCTTTAAACGCGCGATTGATGCCAAAAAATTCGGCTCCGTATTCCACATTTTTTTTGCGCCGAATGCCTGCGGTGTCGATTAAACGGTAGGTTTTGCCATCCCTTTCAATTACAGTATCGATCGCATCGCGGGTTGTGCCAGAAATCGGACTAACGATCGCTCTATTCTCACCCACAAAAGCGTTTAGTAAGCTAGATTTGCCCACATTTGGTCGTCCAACGATCGCTATTTTTGTTTCCTCTACGTCTGGAAGCTGGTCATTATGGGGTAAGTGGGCAATTACCGCGTCTAATAATTCTCCCGTACCATTGCCATGAATCCCTGACATGGGGAAAGGTTCGCCTAAGCCTAGTTCCCAAAACTGCGCCGCTTGGGTTAAACCAAGTTCGGCAGATTCGCATTTATTGACGGCTAGAACCACGGGGACGCTTTGTTGGCGCAACCATTGGGCAATTTCTTCATCAGCGGCGCAAATCCCCGCTTGACCGTCTACGATCATCAGGGCAGCACTTGCTTCTTTGAGGGCTAGGGCAGCTTGTTCGCGGATCATTGGTAAAAATTCGGTATCATCGTCAAATACTAACCCGCCAGTATCGACGACGACAAAATCGCGATCGCCCCAGAAGGCATTTAGATAAGTGCGATCGCGGGTAATTCCTGGTTCATCGTACACAATAGCCGCGTTCGTCCCTGCCAGACGGTTTACTATTGTAGATTTGCCCACATTGGGACGGCCGATAATTGCGACTATTGGTAGAGACATAAAAGTAAAAGAGGCTGGAAAAAAATGCTTTGTGTTTATATTTTAGCTATGTCTTTGGTGAGGTAGTTAAATTTGATATGCTGATCAGGAGCAACTAACCATAAAAACCATGCCCTCTCTTTCAATTTCTACTTTTCCCCTCACGGCTGTAGTGGGTCAAGAAGCCATAAAATTAGCTTTATTGCTAGTAGCTGTAGATCCAGGATTGGGGGGAATTGCGATTTCTGGTAGGCGTGGTACGGCTAAATCGGTGATGGCGCGGGCGCTGCATGATTTATTGCCACCGATTGAAGTAATTACAGGTAGCATATTCAACGAAGAAGCAGAAACCGATAACCTTGATACAAAAGTAATTCCGGCTCCTTTCGTGCAAATTCCTCTCGGTATTACCGAAGATCGGTTGCTTGGCTCGGTAGATGTAGAGCAGTCGGTAAAATCTGGAGAATCAGTATTTCAGCCCGGTATACTCGCTCAAGCCCACCGGGGAGTTTTGTATGTAGACGAAATTAATTTATTAGATGACCAAATTAGCAATCAGTTATTGACGGTTTTAAGCGAAGGGCGCAACTTTATCGAACGAGAAGGTATTAGTTTCGATCATCCCTGCAAACCTTTATTTGTAGCTACTTACAATCCTGAAGAAGGTAATTTAAGAGAACATTTGCTCGATCGCATTGCAATTACTTTAAGCGCCGATGCCATTTTGGGTTTAGATCAAAGAGTCCAAGCTGTAGACCAAGTTATTCAATACTCCGCCTCTCCTCAAGAGTTTTTACAACAGTACGACGAAGACTTAGACAATCTCAAAACTCAAATTATTCTGGCGCGAGAATGGCTCAAAGATGTCACTATCAGCCAAGAACAAATTATTTATCTAGTTGATGAAGCGATCCGCGCTGGGGTACAAGGACATAGAGCCGAATTATTTGCGGCTAAAGTAGCTAAAGCGGCGGCGGCGATAGATGGGCGTGATCGGGTGAATGCGGAAGATTTGCGCCGGGGAGTAGAACTCGCGATCGTTCCTAGAGCTACAACTATTCAAACGCCCCCAGAGGACGCGCCACCCCCGCCGCCACCACCTCCCCAAAATCAAGAGGAGTCGCAGCAAGAGCAAGACGAGCAAGAAGAACCTGACGAACCTCAAAAAGAAGAAGAACAGCCTAGTATTCCTGAAGAATTTGTTTTTGACGCGGAGGGGGTAATTTTAGATCCCAGCGTGTTGTATTTTGCTCAAATGGCGCAAAAACGGGGCAAATCTGGCGCTCGGAGTGTAATTTATTCCGACGATCGCGGACGTTATATCAAACCAATGTTGCCTAAAGGTGCGGTGCGCCGCATTGCCGTAGATGCAACCCTTAGAGCGGCTGCACCCTACCAAAAAGCCCGCCGCGAACGTCAACCAGATAAGCGGGTAATAGTCGAACAAGGCGATGTGCGCGTCAAACGTTTAGTCCGTAAAGCTGGAGCGTTAATTGTCTTTGTCGTTGATGCTTCTGGCTCTATGGCATTAAATCGGATGCAATCAGCCAAGGGTGCAGTATTGCGCCTGTTAACAGAAGCCTACGAAAACCGCGATCAAATATCTTTGATTCCCTTTCGCGGCGAACAAGCAGAAGTTTTATTACCCCCCACTCGTTCAATTTCCGCCGCCAAAAAGCGGCTAGAACGAATGCCTTGCGGCGGTGGCTCCCCCTTAGCTCACGGCTTAACTCAGGCGGTAAGAGTCGGCACTAATGCCCAAATGAGCGGCGATATTGGGCAGGTAGTCATTGTCGCAATTACCGATGGACGCGGGAATATTTCTTTATCGCGGAGTTTGGGCGAAACTATCCCCGAAGGCGAAAAACCCGATATCAAAGCCGAGTTACTCAACATTGCAGCAAGAATTCGGGCTTTGGGGATGCAGTTGTTGGTAATTGATACCGAAAATAAGTTTATTTCTACGGGATTTGCTAAGGAATTGGCGACAACTTCGGGGGGGAAGTATTACCATTTACCAAAAGCTACCGATAGCGCGATCGCCTCAGTGACTAAGGGTGCTATGGCAGATTTGCGATCGCGTTAGTTTGATACTTAAAACTATTGGCTAAAAAGTTTAGAGTAATAACTCTTAAAGACTTGTGATAGGAATACACTGTGACTTGTGTTCGCTGTGTTTACCTGACTTATTATCTATTCTTTTGAGCAAAACTTGTATAGAAGATTAATTTTGAACGTGCCAGTAATCTTGTCTTATTTTTGCACACCGTTGTAATTAGTATCAAAATGGTTGAATATAAACGTACTTTAGAAAAATTAAAAGAGAATGCTGTTTTCTTTTGGCCTAAAGAGTTAATTGATAAAGAAGCCTCTATTAGTGTTATACCAACTTTACTCAACACTCAAAGTAAATTTATAAGTATTCTGGATGTTGCAGACTCCTCCCCTATGGCTTGGAAGCTTGCGCTCGATCTTACTCAAGAGGTATACCCCAACCTATTTTTAAAACACTTAATGGTAATTTCAGATGTAGGAGCAGAACCTTTAAAAAATATTGACTTTAAAGTAATGTTTCCCCAAAAAACAATGACTTATATCTGGAAAAACAAATCACATGACTACACATTTCAAAAATTATTAGATAAACCATCTTTGAGTAGTTCTATGCTCTGCGTAGATAGCAAAGGATTACTTAAGCCTTGTATCTTAACACCTCTTTTAGAAGATGTAATTATGCTTCTTATGTATGCGGGTGTATCAACAGATGAGTTTGTTGATGAAGGACTTAAAGAAAAATGTGTGGTCGGCTCACTTCTTGGCAAAAGAGACGAACTTGAACAATTTGTAAAGCAAAAATATATTTGGGTAAGTCGCATAACTGCTGGTGCAACTTCAAATAAAATGGGACAACTTGCTCAAAGGTATGTTTTAGAAAAATTACAGGATAAACTACCAAATTGGAGTTTGAGTAGTAATGGCTCAATTCCAGGAGTAAGTCATAATAATGGTAAAACCGATATGTCGTTTGATATTGTTGTATGTTCGCCTCAAAACAAATGGTGTGCCATTGAGGTTAGTTTTCAATTTACAACGAATAGTACAATAGAGCGTAAATCTGGTCAGGCTCAATCACGAGCGGATTTACTTAAAGTAGCAGGTCATAAAATCGCGTATGTCGTTGATGGTGCAGGTAACTTTAAACGTTCTTCAGCATTAAAAAATATTTGTAATTACAGCGATTGTACTGTAGCATTTAGCCCTGAGGAAATTGAACTACTAAGCGAATTTTTAAAAACATCTTTATGAACAGCTTAAATTTTAATAATAAGCAAGGAAAATAAAATGGTACATATTAGCGAGAATAGTCACAAATTAGAATTACACACAACTATAGTTTCAGATTTACAACAGCTATTGTTTCTAGCTGATACAAATGACAGAGTATATCTACTAATTTTTCCTCCGGAAAGAACAGACCAAGATGCTGCCAATTCACAAATAGAGTATCAAAAAATTTCTGAGTTTTGCAATCTTTTATCTGAACATTCAACAGTATGTATTCTTACAACGCCTCCCGATGCGGCAAGACTACAAACATACATAGAAAAGTTTGTTAACCTAAAACTTTGGGTCGCTATAAAATGTCCTGTAAAAGTCAGTATTTGTCAAGGCAAACTTCCTGAACATCATCTCGCTTTGTTGATTTTTACTAGATATAAAGGAGCATTAAAACATTGTAAGACAAGAATCAAATACACTTACTGCCCATCTTGTGGTAAGACAACAAAAGATTATGGGGGGAAAAAACACTTATATCATGCTTTCGGTACTCTTATGTCTGATGTTTGGCGCGATATTGAATTTAACCCCTATGTAGAAATAGAACCATTAGTCAATAGGCTACAGGATATTTTTGGAATTAGGCTGTATGAGGAAATTAAGATTATTGATTTTACACAATGTAATAGTTTAGCTTCCCAATATACGAATTACGCGAGGAGTGAAAACAAATCTTTAGAACTAACACATATACCAGAATCACAACTAATTCAAGGTGATTGCCTGGAAATACTAAGAGCAATACCTGATAATTCAATTGATTTTTGTTTTGCCGATCCTCCTTATAATTTAAAAAAAACGTATCAGGGCTACAATGATGAGATTGAATTAATAGAATATTTTGCTTGGTGCGATCGCTGGCTTTCTGAATTGGCACGAATTTTAAAACCAGGAAGAACCTGTGCTATTTTAAATATTCCCCTACGGGCAATCCGTCACTATCAACATCTCTGCTCAGTCTTAAATTACCAATCATGGATAGTATGGGAAGCATTAGGACTGCCAGTAAGAATGGTTATGCCAGCACATTATTCAATTTTGTGCTTTTCTAAAGGCAGTTCAAGACATCTGCCAGGACTGTCTTTTACCAGTCATAGAAACATTGAAGAAAATAGCTTGCTACCTTTGGCTGAGTTTTTTTGTAATAGACAAAGTTGTATTTCTAATAGACGACATAATAATTTTTACGACCGAAAGTATTTAACCGATATTTGGTATGACATTCATCGCTTGAAACATAACAGCCGTAGAGTGGATCATCCTTGTCAATTACCACCACTACTCATGCAAAGATTAATTTCACTTTTTACATTACCCAATGAGGTTATTCTGGATTGTTTTAACGGTTCAGGGACTTCTACACTGACAGCACAACAACTTAATAGGCGATTTATTGGAATTGAGCTATCTCAGCAATATCATGATTTAGCAATGGAGAGACACAGGCAATTAACTCAAGGACAAGATCCATTTGGTAAACAAACAGCTACTCCAGAAGCGAAAAATAGTAGAGTGCAAAGAATACCAAAACAAAAATATGAAGTAACGAAGAAACAATTGCAACTCGAAGTCAAACGTATTGCTGAGGAATTAGGGAGACTTCCTACTCGTGCAGAAGTAGAAATTCTTAGTAGTAATCCAATTGATTACTTTGACAAATATTTCATTAATTGGGGTGAAGCTTGTGCCGCAGCACGTACAACAGGAATGTCAGAATTTCCCTTAACCTACGAAAACGATCCGCTACAACTAGAAATAGACTTTAACACTAATTAATTTTGTTATTTAACTCGTATTACTTTTTGTAGCTTGTAAACTTTTCGGCTTGCAAGTTAGCGACAACTTCGGGCGGGAAGTATTATCATTTACTAAAAGCTACCGATAGCGTGATCGCATCGGTGACTAAGGGTGCTATGGCAGATTTGCGATCGCGTTAGAAGGGAATCAATACATTTTCTGTTATTTTTTCGCGTACTGTACGGCTGACGTAACGTGCGTGATTGAGACACTCTACCAATAGCTTATTGGCATAATAATATTGCTTCAATACTTGCTTTTGAGCCTTGCTAAACTGACAATTTTTTAGTTTTTGAGTGTAGCTGTGTAAATGAGCAGTGTTTAACCCAGTATCGCCAGCAAAATCGTTATCCAACATTAAAGCAAAGTCAAAGTCAATGTTAAGAATGAATTCTAAAGATAAAGCGCGAAAAGCTGAAGACTTGTAGGAGGATTTTATTTCCACAGATTTTTGGGTATTCCAATTAAGAAAATGCAATAAAATTTCGTCTTTGGCAACTATCGCATTAGCTCTTGTTTTGATCAAATTGAGCAAATAATCTCCATTTCTCAGCATTCCAGCTAACAATAAAAACACTTCTCTCCAGCGATTTTCGGTTAAATGCTCTACTAAGTTTTGTAGGGATTTTTCTAGAATTTGGGGTGTAGAGCTATTGAGAATTTCTCTAGCAGTAAAATACTCTTGTAGCGCTAAATCAGAAAAGGAATAAATACCTGTTGATTGCTGTACAACTACTCCATGCTGCACTTCCATTGATTTTAGTACAGCTTTGCTATTAAGTTGCAGTTCTTGGTAATTAGTTGGGGCATTGGGCAAATTAGTAATGTAATCGCTAATATATTCTTCTACAAGTTGCTGTGTAAAAAAATAATCGCCCTTGCTAAAAGTTTTCAGCGCGATATAACTTAGCAAGTCTTGCTTACTTTGCAAAGATATTTTTTTATATATATCACTTCTTTCTGTATCGTTCTTGCTATCCCACTGTTTTAATAATATTTCTAATCCACTATTATAAAACTGCGAGTTATTTAAGGGAAATTCTGAAGTTTCTTCAAATACCAAGTCAAGCATTGTTAACAGCAAAGAATTTGTATTATTGTTTTTGATGCTTTGACGGCTACTGCTTTTTTCTGCCTTGGCAATCTTTTTATGCTCCGCCCATTTATGGGTAAAATTAGTAATATGTATCTTGTCTACAGTCATTAGTTTTGAAAGGTTTGAATCTAAGTTATTTGCTAAAGCTTTCATAAGGATATTTTTATAGTTACTGGTTTATTTAAAAGTTGCAGAAAGTTTCTAAGCGCCTGTTTGCAGCATTTGAGGTTGGAGTAAGCCGATTAATTGCTCTTTTCCTCTTTGCAAATATCTAGTCACTGTCATTGGACTAATGCCAATTCTTTTAGCTGTTTCTTTGCGCGATAACTCTTTGAGAAATACCAATTCAACGGCGGTTCTGGTATTTTCTTCCAATTGACTCATAGCTCCTCGCAATTGTTCCCTTTCTTCGTCTTGTTGTTGCGTAGTAGTTGCTTGAAAATCGGGTAACATATCACCCAATGTTAGGGAAAAATCAATATGTTGGACGACGGTGCTATCTAAACTTATTGCCTTCCGATTTTGAGCCGCTAATTGACTGTCGTACCATTCTTGAATAGATACATTAAGTTGATGAGCAAGTTCTGTATCTGTCGGACAACGACCTAAAGTTATAGTTAATTCTCTGCGAGTTTTTTGCCCTTGATTGTAAACTTCTTGCCACCGTCGAGGAATTTTTACAAGCCCAGAGCGATCGCGTAAAAAGTGCATAATTTCGCCGCGAATATAAGGTACGGCAAAAGAACTAAAAGCATAGCCTTGTTTAGGATTAAATCGCTCGATTGCCCGAATTAAACCAAAATAACCAATTTGTTCTAAGTCTTCGTATGGTTCGGTGCATTGATGGCTAAAATGATGAGCTATTTTGCGGACTAATCCTGTATGCAAATTTACTAATCTATTGCGAAGCTCTATAGAGGGATTTTGATAATATGCAAATAATAATTCTAGGCTGTTGGACTTGATACAAGATTGATTGACCGCCATATAAACCCTACTTTAAGTAATAATCTTTTTTCCCAGGTAATAATTGAGGGTTCGTCGGTTGCACGTTCCTCAAATCGCTGAGATTATTGTCCGTAGAATAGCCAGAACAAACCATCGTTGTTTTACTGAATTTCTTAAAGAGATTATTGGCAAGACGCGCATTTCTACGTATATTTTCTGAGGAATTGAATAAATGATTAAGTTTGATTAAAGAAGATAGCGTTCAATTCAAGAGACTGAAGACTAGATAAGGTAGTAAAAAATAAGTTTTAGCTGCTCTTTATACAATTAGTCTTAAAGCTGATGGAGAGAAGACTTTGATGACGAATTTTAGGTAAAAATCGTCTCCGTACCAAGCTATAGCTAAAATAGAAGATGCAAGTATATGTACATAAAAGCGCGATCGCATGGACATTTCAGATATCAAGCGCGAAGTTGCCTTATTGTCTAGCCGCCTGGGTAAAACTCAGGACTATCTTTGACATCCCCGCACTAAACGCCAAAATTCAAGACTTAGAACAAGTAGCCTCAGTGCCAGAATTTTGGGAAGACCAAGAAGGGGCGCAAAAGACGTTGCAAGAGCTTGGCGGCGTTAAAGATCGCCTCAGCCAATACCACCAATGGCAGGCAGGTTTGGAGGATGCCAAGGCGGTTTTAGAGCTACTAGAACTAGAAAACGATGAGTCTTTATTAGCTGAAGCTCAAACTAACCTCTGTCAACTTAGCCGCGAACTTGACGGGTGGGAGTTGCAACAATTGCTTTCTGGTACTTATGACGAAAAAGGCGCAGTTTTGACAATCAATGCTGGTGCTGGCGGAACTGATGCCCAAGATTGGGCCCAAATGCTGCTAAGAATGTATACTCGCTGGGCGGAAGAACATGGCTACAAGGTGGCTTTAGATGAAATTTCCCAGGGAGAGGAGGCAGGGTTAAAGTCCGTGACTATAGAGATTGCAGGACGTTATGCTTACGGGTATTTGCGATCGGAAAAAGGTACTCATCGTTTAGTAAGAATTTCGCCCTTTAATGCCAATGATAAGCGGCAAACAAGTTTTGCTGGGGTAGAAATTATGCCTTTGATTGACAACAGTGTTCATCTAGATATTCCTGAGAAAGATTTAGAAATTACGACAACTCGCGCTGGTGGTAAAGGTGGGCAAAATGTCAACAAAGTAGAAACTGCTGTGAGAATTGTTCACCTTCCGACGGGAGTTGCGGTGCGTTGTACTCAAGAACGAAGTCAATTGCAAAATAAAGAAAAAGCCTTAGCTATTTTGAAAGCAAAGTTACTAATTATCGCTGAGGAACAACGCGCCCAAGAAATTGCCGAAATTCGCGGCGATATAGTAGAAGCCGCCTGGGGAAATCAAATCCGTAACTACGTATTTCATCCGTACCAAATGGTAAAAGATTTGCGTACCAATGTAGAAACAACGGCGGTTACAGATGTGATGAATGGGGAAATAGATTTATTTATTCAAGCTTATTTGCGTCAACAAAACCAAATAGTTGATAACTAAACTAAACTTGCGCCAGGGGATGCACGTTAAATTGATGAAGTAATCCGTTAAAAATTTATTCTTAAGTATGAACACATCCACCACAGAAAAACCCGAACCAACCGTAGCAAAACCAAGTTACATTAAGCTTGCCATGCGGAATATGGTACAGAAAGGGGGAACTTCTTTACAGCATTTTGCCTTGACAGCGATCGCATTAGTAGCTGTACTGGTAGGGCTTGCCTACCTAACACACTAAGGAAATGGAGAAAACCTGTCAAGTAGAAGTAAACGTTCAAGACTGCCGCATTGATGAATCTTTGCACCCACAATCAGAGTCAATCACTTTCTGGGAAAAGTGGTTTGAGTGCTGGATTACAGACTTAAAATCTCAATTACCTGCGGCAAATACTTACGAGCTTAGTTTGCGCTTAACTGATGATGCCGAAATTAGAATTTTTAATCATCAATACCGCGAGCAAGATAAACCCACCGATGTCTTGGCTTTTGCAGCTTTAGAGGCAGATTTTCCCACCAATGAAGAAATGCGAAGTCATCTGCCGCTATACCTTGGTGATATTGTTATCTCAGTAGATACTGCGAACCGTCAAGCTACTGAGCAGGGACATCCACTGCAAACAGAATTAGCTTGGCTGGCAACTCACGGTTTACTGCACCTTTTGGGTTGGGATCATCCTGATGAAACTAGCCTATTACAGATGCTAGAGCAGCAAGCTGTTTTGTTGCAACTGATCGGGCTAACCATTGAGGGCGACTACAATCCCTAAATTGGGTCGTAACTACGACACAAATAATTTGCCCGTGACCCCAAGCAAAACTGCTATAGCTACCAACCTAACAACTACTTTTTCTGCTGTCGTCTCCTGTCTATGCCTCAAAACCTTCCGACACCAACGCCCAGCCGACCAGAAAAGGTTGCTCCAGTGCGCGAGTTATCTTGGCTTGTAGCTGCAAATTTATTTGTTAGTTTTAAATATGCTTGGTGTGGAATAACTTACGCTTTTCAAACTCAGCGTAACTTTCGCATTCATGTAGGGGTAGGGGTTTTAGCCATGGGGTTAGCAATTTTTTTACAATTGCCACTTCTTGAAATGGCAGTAATTGGGCTAACCAGTGGTTTAGTGTTAATGATGGAATTATTAAATACCGCGATAGAGTCGGCGGTCGATTTGACCGTTAAGCAGTCTTACCACGATTTAGCCAAAATAGCTAAAGACTGTGCGGCGGCGGCGGTTTTAGTTTCCGCGCTAGTAGCGGTTTTAGTTGCAGGAGTTTTAATTATGCCGCCATTGATGGTGCTGATACGAAGTCTGTAGGCGTAAGCAATAAGCTAATTTTTGCAGCGCTACTAAACTTGAACTAGGAGAAAATTGAGTTTTGATTATAGTTATTGATAATTACGATAGCTTTACTTATAACTTGGTGCAGTATTTAGGGGAACTAGGGGCAGAGTTTCCTGTTGCTTCAGTTATTCAAGTTTACCGCAACGACCAAATTTCCCTAGAGCAAATTCGCCAATTGCAGCCAGAAGGGATCGTAATTTCTCCAGGTCCCGGTCGCCCAGAAGATGCGGGGATTTCTTTAGAGATAATTCGCCACCTAGGGCAAACTGTGCCTATTTTGGGTGTGTGTTTGGGTCATCAGAGCATCGGGCAAGTTTTTGGGGGTCAAATAGTCTCGGCTTCAGAATTAATGCACGGTAAAACTTCCCAAGTAACTCATACTGGTGTAGGGGTTTTTCGCGGTTTGGATAATCCTATGACCGCAACTCGATATCATAGTTTAGTCATTGAGCCGCAAACTTGCCCAGAAGTGCTTGAAATTACGGCGTGGGTGGAAGATGGCACGATTATGGGAGTTAGGCATCGCAATTACCCCCATATTGAAGGCGTACAGTTTCACCCCGAAAGCGTACTAACTACTTTGGGTAAGCAATTGTTACGAAACTTTTTGACACAACTACAGTCGTCCATAGGGTGAGGAGAAATTGATGAAAAGGCGACAAGTATTAGGTTATGCAGGGGCGGGGTTGGCAACAACGCTGTTGACAAGTTTGAGCGCGACGGCGCAAACGGGGGAATCGTTAGCAGTAAAATGGTTGGGTCATACTTGCTTTTTGTTTAGTAGTGACAAAACGCGAATTTTGGTTAATCCATTTCGGACGCTTGGTTGTACGGCAAAATACCGCGCTCCTAAAGTGGAATCGGGTTTAGTGCTAGTAAGTAGTCAGTTGTTGGATGAGGGAGCCATAGAAGGGCTGCCAGGTAAGCCTCAGCTAATTTACGAGCCTGGGGTATATCGATATAATGACATTCAAGTCCAAGGAATTAATACTTCACACGATCGCAATAATGGGCGAAGATTTGGCAACAATGTCGTGTGGCGCTGGAAGCAAGCTGGAATTAATATCGTACATATGGGTGGTGCGGCGGCTCCGATTACGATTGAACAAAAAATTCTCATGGGTCGTCCTGATGTGCTGTTAATTCCCGTTGGCGGTGGTGTTAAAGCTTACAATCCGACGGAGGCAAAAGCAGCGATTCAAGAGCTTAATCCAAAGTTGGTGATTCCGACTCATTACAGTACCCAAGCGGCGAATAGTAGTAGTTGCGACCTTGTGGCGGTAGACCAGTTTTTGGAATTGATGAAGGGTGTTGCTGTGCGCCGCGCCGATAGCGATACGGTGACGCTTAGTGCTGGTAGTTTGCCTCAAAAAGATATGGCAATTCAGTTACTAAGTTACAAGTTCTAAGCATTGCGATCGCATTTTTATAAAGACGTTTTAGTTGAGCAATTCTAAAACGTCTTTTTGTTTTTAATAATTTATTCGCTTCAATTTAGAGATGAGCATAAAAATCTCCAGAACTACAAGGAGTCAAAATAGCTAATAAAACACTCTTTTTCGGTGGAAGCAAATTTTCTCTCTAATACTTATCTGGTTAAAAAAAATGTATAAAATGAAACTTTTAATTTGATTGCTTATGTGTTAAACTTCACAGAGCCAAATAATTAAGATGTCAATAACTGCTTCGTGGTACTACAGACATATTTCAAAACTTTGTAAGCCAATATCGTCACAAAGATTGAAATAAACCTATTAAATGAGAAGAGCTTTGAAGTTATAGCTTTGATTCGTTAAATTTCTATCCATTAGTAAGAAATTAGCCTTAAACAACTTTATACAAACTCTAAGGATGTAAAATTTTAGGGTTATTAGTAATATTTTAAGTCTTAAACATTATCAATACAAAGAACAATGAAAATTGGAATTTTAACCTATCACTGCACAACAAATTACGGCGCAACTTTACAAGCCTACGCATTACTTACAGCAATCAAGCTTCAAGGGTGGAAAGATGTAGAAATTATCAACTATCAACCTTTATCAATGCTGAGAGTTTTCTTTATTAGACCAATTCAACCAATTAATAAAAAGCTTCAACTCAACACCCAGCTTTTTGTTAATGTAAAAAAATGCTTAAATATGAGAAGGTTTGTGTTAGAGAACTTACCATTGAGTAGAAAAAAAACTTATACAGAAGCTAATTTAAAAAAATACTATCAGCATTACGATTTGGTAATTTGTGGTAGCGACCAAATATGGCGTATAGAGCCAAGCAAAAGCTTAAGTTCGACGTTTTTTTTGGGCTTTATAGATAGCAAAACTGGTTGCCGAAAAATGAGTTATGCTGCCAGTTTTAGCGATACAAATAGTTTAGGGAAGCATCGGGAACCCGTAGCAAATCTACTCAAGAGCTTTGATAAAATTTTAGTTCGAGATTCTAACAGCTTACAATTGGTGGAAAAAGAATGTAATCTTCCAGCCGTAAAAGTTCTCGATCCTACATTTTTAATTAATTACGATGGTCTTGTTGTGCTACCAAAATTAAGAGATAAATATCTTTTAATCTACAACCAAAAAGATTTTACAAACTTAGAAGAAAATTTCATAATATCAATAGCAAAAACTAGAGGTTTAATTATAGTTTCAATTGGTCAACTAAATAAAATAGCCAAGCTAAACATTGTCGAAGCCGATCCTAAAGCGTGGTTGGGTTATTTCAAAGCATCAAGTTATATAGTTACAAATACTTATCATGGAACAATATTCTCAATAATTTTTAGAAAACAATTTACTGTAGTTCTTAATGAGAACAAAGCAAATAAAACTGGCGATTTATTAAAAGATTACGATTTAGGGGATCGGATTTGCTCAGTTCAACTAAAAGGACAAGAATTGGAGTCTAATTTGGTCGATATTGATTACAGTAAAATTGAACAAAAATTACAATTAGCCATAGCCAATTCTAAAGATTATCTCTTTACAGAAATTAAAAAGGCAGAAGCTTTAAGAAATCGCTCTTAAAGTTATTGACGGAGAATGGCGATCGCATTACTCCTCTGTTTGCTATAAATGCGGAACAGTTTTCTAAAAATTCATGGTGGCGTAACAGCACTGTCATAGTAACTTCACACCAGGGTTATAGATTGATGAGAGTGAGCAACTAATAATTGAGATCGCTCGATGCTCAATCGACTTGAACTTTGGAAGCAATCGCTAAATATACTACTCCTATTCTTAAAATGAACAATCAAAAAACAGCTTCTTGGCGCAAAAGCGCTACTTATTTATCACTGATCCTCCTAGGTGCGGGGGCAACATTTTCTGGTAATTATTTAGCTGATAAAACCCAAAGTGCGCCAGCAATTGCCGCTCCAGCTATTAATAATAGTGCGATCGCCCAATTACCGGGTGCAACCAATTCTAATTTTGTTACTTCGGTGGTGGAGCAAGTAGGCCCTGCCGTTGTCCGCATCAATTCCTCGCGCACGGTTACGCGCAACCTGCCAAACGATCCGCGCTTACGCCGCTTCTTTGGTAATGATGTACCGCGATCGGGAAGTAGAGTTGAAAGAGGAACCGGATCGGGCTTTATTATTAGCAAAGATGGACAGATTTTAACTAATGCCCATGTAGTTGATGGGGCGACAAATGTAAACGTAATCTTAAAAGATGGTCGGCGCTTTACGGGTAAGGTGTTAGGTACTGACCCGGTAACAGATGTAGCCGTAATTAAGATTCAAGCAGATAACTTACCTACAGCTAAACTAGGCAATTCTGAGGGGTTAAGACCTGGGGAATGGGCGATCGCCATTGGCAATCCTTTAGGGCTTGATAACACCGTCACCACTGGAATTATCAGCGCTACAGGTCGTTCTAGCAGTGCTGTAGGGGTTCCTGATAAACGGGTGGCATTTATTCAAACCGATGCGGCAATTAACCCTGGTAACTCTGGCGGCCCGCTATTAAATCAGCGTGGTGAAGTTGTAGGGATGAATACAGCAATTATTCAAGGTACGCAAGGATTAGGTTTTGCTATTCCTATTAATACGGCGGGAAGAATTGCCAATCAATTAATTGCTCAAGGTAAAGTCGATCATCCTTACCTGGGGATTGAAATGGTTGCCCTTACGCCAGAAATCAAACAAAACTTTAATAGCAATCCCGATAGCGGTTTTGCAATTGCCGAAGATCGAGGTGTGTTAGTCGTCCGAGTATTGCCTAATTCGCCCGCCGCCACTTCTGGCTTAAAAGCTGGAGATGTAATTCAAAAGCTTAATGGTCAAGCTGTAACCGATGCGGAGAGTATTCAAAAAGCTGTAGAAGATACGTCTGTCGGTGGAAACTTGCGTTTAGACTTGCGACGCAACGGGCAAACCCTGGATTTAGCTGTACGTCCTGGCGCACTACCGCAGAGCGTTCAGTAACTAAGCTAAAGGTAGAAAAAACTTAAACGTACTACCTTGACCAAACTTGCTTTCTACTGAGATTTCGCCCCCTTGCAACTCCACTAAACGGCGAGATATAGCAAGCCCGATTCCTGTACCGCCCGAATGACGCGATCGCGATCTATCCGCCCGATAAAAACGCTCGAATATATGGGGTAAATGTTCTGAAGCGATCCCAATGCCTGTATCTGTTACTGCTACCCACAATTTACCCGTTTCCGTCCAAGCAGACAGCGTAATCGAGCCAGAAATTGTATAAAGCAAAGCATTGCCGAGTAAATTAACCAATATTTGCTCGGTTCGGTCTATATCTGCCCATACTAGCGGTAATTGGGGTGGGCAGTCTAAAAGCAAAATGGGGCTTTCTTCATGCAATTGGTCGGCGAATCTTTGCACTAAAGAGGCTAGTAAGAGACGGATATTGATAGACTGCAAATTAATTGCTAGGTAGCCCGCTTCGGCTTTGGAAAGCTCTTGTAAATCGTTAACTAACCGCTCTAAACGCTTGGTTTCGGTAGATAGCCGCAGATAAATTTCCGCCGAAGGATCTATTCCTCCCTCGGCTAATTCTTCTAAATACCCCCGGACAATTGTGAGCGGGGTTCGCAATTCGTGGGTTAAATCGCTAATAAGTTCGCGCCGCCGTTGTTCTACTCCTTCTAAACTAGCGGTCATGTGGTTAAAACTAGCACTAAGGCGATCAAGTTCGGGAATGTTACTAGTTGGTAAACGTCGATCTAGCTGTCCGGCGGCGATTTGGCGAGTAATTTGTTCCATTTGGGTCAAACTAAGGACAATGCGCCGCGACACCCAATAACTCAAGGCTCCCGATGCTGTGGTGCTGACAACTAAAGACCAAAGCGTGCCGCGATACCAAGCATTTTCAAAGCCTTTAATTAGTTGGGGACGAGCGTAACGCAAGCGATAACCTGTACCTTCTAACTGTTCTAAACGCAAAACAAAAAAGCGGGGTGAAGAAACTTTACCAATAATTACTAAACTGAGAATACCTACAAGCACTACGAGTAGGTGAGAAAAAAACAAACGCGATCGCAAATTCACTAATTAAACTTTTTTGGTAAGTTGATAATCAATTAGCTGAGTCTTCAAACTTATAGCCCACACCAACAACAGTTTTAATAAAAGTCGGATTGCTAGAATCTGGCTCAATTTTTTTCCGCAATCGGGCAACATGAGTATCTACTACCCGTTCATCACCAAAAAAGTCGCTACCCCAAAGTTTATCTATTAGTTGGGTACGGTTCCACACGCGCCCAGGATTGCTGACAAATACCGCTAATAAGTTAAATTCTAAAGTTGTCAAATCAAGCAGTTCTCCCGCCTCGGTTGTTAACTTTCGACTAGCGGAGCGTCCATCCATATCAATAATAAAATGTCCTGTTTTGTATATTTGAGCTTGTCCTCCTTGGCGAAGACTACGGCGCAATAACGCTCTAACTCTAGCAACTAATTCTCTAGGACTAAAGGGTTTAACTAAATAATCATCCGCGCCCGTAGATAAACCAATAACTCGATCTATTTCCTCACCTTTAGCCGTCAGCATCAAAATATAAGGATCTTTTGCTCCTGGTTTTTGCCGAATTCTGGCACATAATTCTAGCCCATCTAATCCAGGTAGCATTAAGTCAAGGATAATTAAATCTGGCTGTTGCTCTTGAATTACCCGTAATGCAGTTAAGCCATCCCGGCTGATGTGGCAAACAAATCCTTCTTTTTCTAAAGAGAGTTGGATTAATCTAGCTATTTCCGGTTCATCTTCAACAATCAAAATATCCATAAAGCGGTTAGCTTCCTGGTAGTGAATCCCAAAGGTGTAGTTGAACTAATACGGGCTGATTCAGGCAAAGGATGAGAAGATTTTTTGAATCTGCAATATTTAACTAATCGCCTGTAATTGTTCTAGGCGCTCTAATACTTCGGTACTGTGAACGGTAGGATTTACTTTAACAAAGGTTTCGCGCAAAATTCCTTGGGGATCGATAATAAAGCTATGACGTACAGATACAGATCCCATCCACGATCCGTAGGCTTTGCTTACTCCTCCCGTTGTATCTGCTAATAAGGGAAATTTTAACCCTTCCGAGTCGCAAAATTCAGCATGAGAATCAACGGAATCGGCACTAATACCAATAATTTGCGTATTTTTTTCTACATATTTAGGTAAGTCTTGTTGAAATCTCCGCGCTTCTATCGTGCATCCGGCGGTGAAGTCTTTGGGGTAAAAGTAAACTACTAACCATTTACCTTGAAGTTCAGCAAGAGATATTTCACCATCGCCGATATTTGTAGGTAAGGTAAATTCTGGTGCAGGTTGATTGATGGGTGGAAGTTTGCCCCCCATAGCGTTGGCTGCTGGTACATTTAACCAAGTCATTAAGGTTAAGCAACTAGCAAGGAGCAGAGTTAAGATTGTGCGGCGCGATTGCGTAAAGCGCAGCGCTAAGAGCGATCGCATTTAGGTATACCAAAAGTAATTGATCTCAGCTTCCATTCTACAAGTCTTGAGGTTGCAAGCCTAAATCTACTTGTTCGGTGGTGTGGCTAATACCTTCGATGTATTGACTATCAATTAAAAAAGTACCCTGAGTAAAACGTACCGCCCAATAATTTGCCGGACGGCGATCGCTTACTATCCCTTCTTCTCCTAGCGCCACAACATCAGGAGGGCGCAACATGGGCATAGGATCGGCGGTTTTGAGGTAAGGAGGTAGGGTAATTACTCGGACTTTTTCGCCAATGACAAATTCTTTAGACATAATTTTAATAGTTTGCTAGGGCGGTAGGTTGCGCTAAGAGCGATTTACAGCTTTACCAATTACGGCTAATTCCGACATCAAGCGGTCAAAGCGATCGGGTGTCAAAGATTGCGGCCCGTCAGATAGCGCTTTAGCGGGGTTAGGGTGAACTTCAATCATTAACGCATCCGTTCCCGCCGCGATCGCAGCAAGTGCCATAGCGGGGACATACTCGGCTCTACCTGTCCCGTGGCTGGGGTCGATGGCAATGGGTAAGTGGGTAAGACTGCGCAATACTGGAATTACTGATAAGTCTAAGGTATTACGGGCATACTGACGGTCAAAGGTGCGTATCCCCCGTTCGCAGAGAATAACGTTTTGATTTCCTGCTGCCATAATATACTCGGCAGCCATTAACCACTCCTCAATAGTTGCAGACATTCCCCGCTTCAAAAATACAGGTTTTGGTTGCGCCCCTACTTTTTTGAGTAAAGAAAAGTTTTGCATATTTCGAGCGCCGACTTGCACTATATCAGCGACGGCGGCAATTTTATCAAGATCGGCAGTATCCATTACTTCAGTAATAATACCTAATCCACTTGCCGATCGCGCGGCAGCGAGTAGTTCTAAAGCACTCTCACCGTGTCCCTGAAAGGCGTAGGGCGATGTTCTTGGTTTGTAGGCTCCACCTCGTAAAAACTGCGCCCCGGCGGCTTGGACTCGCTGGGCTGTCTCGATAATCATTGCTTCATTTTCTACCGAACAGGGCCCAGCGATCGTTACAACTGGGTGATTTTGCCCAAAATGTACTGCCCCGTTAGGAGTATTAACTATTACTTCGCTTGCTTGTCCGTGTCTAAATTCTAAGCTGGCGCGTTTAAATGGTTGTTCTACGCGCAAAACTTGCTCAATCCAAGGACTCACTTCTTGAATTTGCAAGGGATCTAGACTAGCCGTTTCTCCGACTAAACCTAGGACTACTTTATGTTTGCCGACAATTTTTTCGGCGGTAAGTCCTTTACTACTTAGTTCTTCGCTGATGCGGATAATTTCAACTTCTGGCGAACCAGCTTTCATGACTACAATCATGGAACATTCCTCCGTCGAAGGTAGTTATTTAATTTTAGAAATAGTTTTAGCAAAGGGGAGCAAACGCGAACTTGAAATAATTATTTCAAGTTGGCGATCGCCCTTAATATCAGAATTGCTAGATGTTTTTCTGTCGTGTCGATTTCCAAGCTGCCAGCATTCGACCCCAATTTACGGCGAATTCTTGTATCCCTAACTTGCTCCCGGCGTTGTCTTCATCCCAGGAGGCGGAGAGAATACCATAGGTTAGTCCCAAGACGCTTAAACCTAAAAAACCCATACTCGTTAGTAGCACTAACACTCCTGGCGGCTTAATCCCGTAATTAATACCGACATAGCCACCAATTAAAGTCACCATGCCTAAAACTGTGGGTACGCCGCAAAATACTACCATCCGCCGCGCCATGCGATCGCTTACTACTTTGGGCAGCGCCATTTCTTCTTTAGTAAATGGCGGTTTAGGACTTACTGGGGCTTTTTGGGGCTTATAGTTACTTTTTAGTTTTTTGTTAGCCCCAGATTGGGAGGCTTTGGGCGTTTTTTTAGGTTCAAAAGGTAAAGATTTGCGATCGTCGGGTTCGGTAGCCATAATAACTAATCCTTAACCGCGAATTCCCAATCGCGCAATCAAAGCTTGATACTTCTCGCGGTTTTGCTTCTGGACGTAAGATAGTAACCGCTTGCGTTGACCGATTATTTTTAACAATCCCCGGCGCGATGAGTGGTCTTGTTGATTGGCGCGTAAGTGTTCGCTAAGACGGGTAATCCGGTCAGTTAGCATGGCAATTTGAACTTCCGATGAGCCAGTATCAGTCTCGTGGACTTGATAGCCAGTAATTAATTCTTGTTTGCGCTGTTGTGTCAGTGCCATAAAAACTCTAATTATTTTGATAATGCAGCAACTTATTATGTTATCACAGCCTTATTAGCCTGCCAAATACTCCTACTTTTTCTTAAAATAAGCTTCCATCACCTGTAGCACCATTGGCGCGCAAAGTTTGCCGCCACCGCCGCCGGAATGTTCCGCAAAGGCGACAACGACAATTTCTGGCTTACTACTAGGTGCGTAGCCACCAAACCAAGTATGAGATTTATGTCCAAAAGCTTCGGCAGTGCCACTTTTGCCCGAAGCTGGGGGAATATTGGGAGAATTTAACGCTTTTCCGGTGCCGCCATCGACTACTTGGCGCAATCCTTGCCGGATTACTCGCACGGTGTCTGGTTTGAGGTTTAAAGACTTGCGCCAGGTTTTTGCAGTTTCGTTGTTTTTGAGTAAGTGGGGTTGGACTAGATAGCCGCCATTAGCAGGTACTGCAAACATTCGCGCTGTTTGCAGAGGTGACACTTGCAAAAACCCTTGACCAATGGACATATTAACGGTATCGCCTACACTCCAAGGTAAGTCAAGATTTGCTTGCTTCCATTTATCGTCTGCAACCAATCCCTGCGCTTCTTCGGCTGCTAATTCTATGCCTGTTTTTTTACCAAAACCATAACGGCGCGTCCAATCAATTAAAGTCGGCCCGCCAACGCCTCTACCAATTTGATAGAAGAATGTATCGCTACTCCAAGCCAAAGCGCCAGCAAATCCTAACGGCCCAAATCCGGCGCGATTCCAGTCGCAAAAGGTTGTACCGCCGATGTTCATACAAGCATAGGTTGGGAGTACGGTAGTAGGGGCAAATTTACCCGATTCAATTCCGGCTGTGGTAGTAATAATTTTGAAGGTACTAGCCGGGGGAAAGCCTCGCAAAGCGCGGTTGACAAAAGGATGATCTTTACTCTGTAAGCTTTTCCACTGGGCGGGGGCGATGCGTTTTGTAAATATATTTGGATCGAAGGCTGGACGGCTAACCATAGCCAAGACCGCGCCGTTACGGGGATCTAGAGCGACAATTGCTCCTTGGCGAAGTCCTAAAGCCTTCTCTGCGGCTTTTTGCAAGTTTATATCTATAGTTAAGTAAACATTTTGCCCGGTTTTAGCTGCTTTTGCGCCTAATATTTTGACTATTCTGCCTTTTCCATCTACTTCTACCTGTTGTCCTCCCCATTCTCCTCTTAGCTGCTGTTCAAAGGCTGCTTCTACACCCATTTGTCCGACTACATCACCTAAACGGTAGCCTTGTTTGCGCTTTAGGACTAATTCGCGATCGCTCATTTCTCCGGTATAACCAAGAACGTGGGAGGCTAATTCACCATTAGGGTACTCTCTTACTGCTTCTATATAAACTTCCACGTCTTTTAACTGGTTATGAAATTCAGCTAAAGCAGTAATTTGAGTAGGAGTTAAATCCCGCGCTACTCTTACCAAAGTTGAGGAATTGTATCCAGCTTTTTCTAGGCGTTTTTGAATCTCTGTTTCTGGAGTATGAAGAATTTGAGCAAGTTTAGCTTTTGTTGCTGCCCATTCTACATTTTTGGGAGCCATTGGCCACACGTACACCGCATGGGAAAGGCGACTACTAGCAAGAATTTTACCATTGCGATCGAATATATTGCCCCGTTCTGGTTGTTTGGGGATAACGCGAATGCGGTTGCTATCTGCTTGTTGGCGATACTGGCTACCGCGAACAATTTGCAAGTAAGCTAAACGGCTACCAATTGCGCCAAACATTAGTAAAGTAATGCCCAGCATGATAAATAAGGACTGATAGCGATCGCCGACATTCCGAGCAGTATTATTTTTTTTGATAGTTGCAAACCGCACTGAGGACATACATTAGCCCTTATTTTCTATAAAAATATAAGTATAGGTAAAAATTCCCAATTGCTTACTTGCAAGCACAATATGCTATTTGGAGCGATCGCACAACCACAAACAAAATATGGCAAAGCTAAAAGACGCTACAGTAAAAATCATTTTTGATTTGCAAAGGCAATTACTAGATCGTATTGATGAAGCAACCGCGACAGAATCATTTATTTTCGAGCAGTTTGGTGAAAATGAAGAAACAACTCCCGAACTAGAACAACTCCAAAAGGTTAGAGAGAGGGCAACATCTTCTTACTCTCGACTTTATACTTTACTGTTAAGAGTATATGAGTCTCAACCATCAGCCACTTCTGCTATTTTAGAATTGCTAGAAAATTCCGTTGTGCAAGCAGAAGCTATTAATGCGGCGGCTAAAGCCAGCGTTCAAGATACAAAAAGAAATTGGAATTTGTCATGAACCAACCAAGAATTCCCGATCCAGAAACAAGAAGACGATCTGTTGAAAAAATGCGTGAAATCTGCCGTCAGTACGATGCTCTCAATTTACTCTTAGATGAAGCGATTTTTTTAGCCGAAGCAGACATTCGTAATAATCCTTTGAATACTTACCGATTAAGAAAAGCAAAGTTAGGTGCTATATCAGAAAGTAGCAAAGTAGATACCTAGCGCGATCGCTTGACAAAATTTTACTTTTACGATATTTTGGGTTAATTTTATATTTTCTCAATAAATTTACTTTTCTTACCATTAAATTCAGATTCACTGATTAGAAGAAGTTAGGCGTTAATGTAAAGCCTGGTATTTTTAAACGGGTTGCCGTTGCTTTTCTATTAAAAAATTTAGTAGAGTAACGCGCGATCGCTTAGTAAATTGCACTGCAATGAGTTTGCTTTGGCAACAGCCGCGATCGCATTAAAGCATCCTAATATCAGGAGACAATCAAACATGAACGAAATGGGAACAACGTTATGAATGAACCTAAAAAGATTTCACAAAAGGTTTCTGAATTTGAAAAGGCGATTGGAGATTTTGTTAGAACTTTTGAGCTAGTTTTCGATAATGACTGGTCACACACTCAACACTCAATCTCTAATAAAGATTTTATTCCTCCGGGCGCTACATTTATCCAAGAAGTTGAAGACGCAAACGACAACTGGGCTAATTACGTACATTTACTAGATAGTTATAGGCAACTTGTAAAACTACTGGATAAGTACAATATCGCTCATTCAGTTGAGGATTACTTTGCTGATGAATGATAGAGGACATAGCAGCGCGATCACTTTTACAGAAAAATGGGAATCCTAAACCTGTAGTAAGTGTTTAGGATTCCCATGTTTATTATAGTTTTCTACTATTGCTGAATGGCTTAACCATTATTACCAGAGGCAGAAAGTTTATTTGGGTTCCCTCTCCTAGCTATTGGCTGAAAGCTATTGGTTTAGCCATTCCTGTTTGGGCTGGAGGTACGGCAATTTTGAGCTTAGAAGTTTGGCACGGTGCTTTTTTAGTTGTTTTGGCGGCTTTTAAAAGCGCACCAATTGCAACAATTAGCGGATTGTCACTATTTACAGTTGGATTTTTATTTGTTTCCCTAGTTTGGTATCTCTAAATCGGATTCTAAGCCGCCCTTGGAAAGATTCTACTGACGGCGTTCCTTTGCTATTCTTACCTGTAGGGGTTTTACGGTACATAGACTGAGTATTGCTAGTGCTGTTTACTAAGCTAATCATACTCAGTTCATACTCAAAATCTAAGTTGTACTTAAATAGTTTTAAGTTTTTGTTAAAGGCGTGTAACTCAGCATTTAACACCAAATCGCTCAAACGTCGCCTACAGTAATGCTTTCAAAAACGGAGAGGGAGGGATTCGAACCCTCGATAAGTTACCCTACACAGCATTTCCAGTGCTGCGCCTTCAACCACTCGGCCACCTCTCCAGATGTCGCGAATTCTAATTGTACACGCAATGAGACGCTAAATTAAATAAAGCCGAAAACATTTCCTTTAATCATGACTCGTTACTTCACAGTTAAAATACGCGATCGCATTTCTAACCAAGTTCACACCCTCCAAGTACCAGAAACTAGCTACATTTTGCAAAATGCCGAGAATCAAGGGGTAAAATTGCCTTACTTGTGTCGCAATGGAGCTTGTACCGCCTGCGCCGTGCGGGTGGTATCTGGGGAAATCTATCAGCCCGAAGCGATGGGACTATCCCACGAATTACGCAAACAAGGCTATGCTCTATTGTGTGTAAGCTATGCCCGCTCTGACTTAGAAGTAGAAACCCAAGACGAAGATGAAGTATACGAATTACAGTTTGGGCAATACTTTGGTAGAGGTAAAGTTAAAGTAGGTTTGCCTTTAGATGAGGAATAAAAAATTTATTTTTATTCTATTACTTTTAAATGGGTGTCAAAACCCAAGCCAACCTCAAGGGTTGAAAGTACAAGTAAAACGAGTAATTAGCGGACAAACTATAGAAGTAGTCAGCGAGGATAAAACCATGCAAGTTAGGTTAATTGGCATTGACGCGCCCGACTTGCAACAACAGCCACACGGACAAGCAGCCAAAGCTTTTTTAACCCAGCTAATCGTTGATAAACAGGTAATTTTAGAGCTTGACGACCAAAAACAAGATGAATTTGGGCGATCCTTGGCTTACGTATGGAGCGACTTTTTAGTAAACGAATATTTGGTAAAACAAGGAGTAGTATTAGTTGCAGTAAAATCGCCAAATCATAAACATGATACCCGCTTAGTTCGCGCCCAACAATGGGCTAGACTTCAAGAACAGGGAATCTGGAACCCCAAGCAACCAATGATTTTGACCCCCACCGAGTTTCGCGCCAAGTATCGCTAACTATGACAGCACAATTATCAGGTTTTTTAGAAATAGCTACCGAAGCCGCGATCGCTGCGGGTGAAGTCTTGCTAAGTTATTTAGGTAATATTGGTACGGCAACTCAAAAAGGTCGCCCAGGCGACTTAGTTACAGTAGCTGACAAAGCCTCAGAGGCTGTTGTTTTAGAAATTTTACAGCGACACTTTCCCACTCATGCAATTCTTGCAGAAGAATCGGGCAAACTAGGATTAGCCGAAAGTCAATATTTATGGGCAATAGATCCTCTTGATGGCACAACTAATTATGCTCATCAATACCCCTTTTTTGCCGTTTCTATTGGGTTACTAATTGCTGGAGTACCAGAAGTTGGCGTTATTTTCGATCCCTTTCATCAAGAACTATTTTGTGCTGCTAAAGGGCTAGGCGCTACAAAAAATCGTCGCCCAATTCAGGTTTCTACTACAAATCAATTAAGTGAAAGCCTTTTAGTGTCGGGGTTTGCCTATGATCGCCACGAAACAACAGATAATAATTACGCCGAATTTTGTCACCTTACCCATATTACCCAAGGAGTGCGGCGCAGTGGCTCGGCGGCGCTAGACTTGGCGCACGTTGCTTGTGGGCGTTTAGATGGTTACTGGGAGCGGGGAATTGCCCCTTGGGATATTAGCGCCGGGGTAATTTTACTCCAAGAAGCCGGGGGCAAAGTTACAGCCTATGATGAAAGTTTATTGAGTATTGAGTCTGGGCGAATTTTGGCTACTAATGGCTTGATTCACCACAGTTTAAGTCAGGAACTAATAAAAGTCCCTTCTTTATCAACTATAAGCAATATAATTTCTAAATAGCCAGGAATAGATGTTACCGTTTTGACTTAGCTAAGAGGGGAGTATAACGCCCGTAAATAAACTTTTATGGCAGGCAAGCGAACAGCGTTTTATGTCTTTAAATATTGATATTGGGCTATTCAAATTTGATTTTACAGATTGCCATGCAGTTTTAGGTGTTCCTATTGATGCAAATTTTAAGGACATTCGCCAACGATACTTAAAAATTGCTCGGCTTTTACATCCTGATAGTACGGCAGCTAAAGAGATTGGGGAAAAACAAAAAGCCAACGATTTATTTTCTAAAATAGTCAATCCAGCTTACGAAAAATTTACGACAGAACATTCTCGTGCGGAATACCTTGTGCTGTTAAAAGATATTAGCAAACGGGTGAAGCAAGACCAAAATCCTCTCTTGCGGCACGAATCATCTCAAGAATTAGCTAAAACAAACAATATAGAACAGATTTATCAAAATAAGCTGCGGCAACTTGCCCTCAATCAATACGAAGACTTCGATCTAGTTAAAACATTTATTGCTGAAATTAGCGAACTAAATTTAGTGTATTTGATGCGTCAATCAAACAAAGCATTTGCTTCGGTATCGCAACCATTTCCGAGTAACACCCAAAAATCGCCGGAGCAACCCAAACAAACGTCATCATCGCCGCCAGAGGAGCAAACCCCAGAAACTCTAGTGGAACAATACTTACGCCGCGCTGAAAAATTGATGGAAAAAAATAACTTCCCTCACGCTAGAGTAGAGTTACAAGATGCTTTGAAATTAGAACCTAATAATCCTATGGCTCATAGCTTAATAGGAATAGTTTATTTAAAGCAAAATCAATTAACAATGGCTAAGGTTCACATCAACAAAGCTTTGCAATTAAATCCCAATGAACCAATGGCATTAAGAAGCAAACAAGTATTAGCAGAAGCTGTACCAAAAATAGCAGGGCAAACAAGTCCAGCAAATAAGGCGGGAGAAGGCGCAGAAAAACCCAAAGGCGGTGGTTTGTTTGGTGGGATGTTTGGTGGGAAGAAAAACAAATGATCTATCAACCACCTACGGGCGCAAGAGATTTATTACCGCTAGATGTTTCTCAAAAACACTGGATTGAGGAGCGGTTGCAGCAAGTATTTCAACGTTACGGCTACCACCAAATTATTACTTCAACTTTAGAGCGATTAGATACGCTGATGGCTGGGGGAGCAATTGAACGTCGCTCGGTGATTCAGTTGCAAGGCTTAGAGGAGGAATTGGGTTTGCGTCCTGAGCTTACAGCCTCCATTGCTAGAGCGGCTGTAACTCGCATGGCGGGAGTAACTCATGGGCAGAGATTGTACTACATAGCTAATGTGTTTCGCCGCACTAAAGGCAGTTCTCACAATCGAGTGCAAGAATTTTATCAAGCAGGGGTAGAGTTGTTAGGCGGTGGAGGTGGACTTGCGGATGCGGAAATACTATTGCTGGTGGCGGAGTGTTTGCAAGAATTAGGATTAGCTAGTGGATGGCGGTTGATTTTGGGAGAGGCGGGAATCGCGCGGAGTTTATTATCTCCTTTTCCGGTTTCATTGCAAGCTACGGTGAGAAAAGCGATCGCCTCTCTAGATCGAGTAACTTTAGAAAATTTGCCGTTGAGCGATGCTTTAAAAGCCCGAAGTCTAGTATTGCTAGACTTGCGCGGTCAACCTGCCGATGTCTTGCAGCGCGTTGCTAGTCTAGACTTGGACGAATCGCAGAGCGAGGCAGTTCATCACCTTAAATCTTTAATATCCTTACTTGATGAATGCTATGAAGGAGTTAGTAGTCAGTTTCCGTTAATTTTAGACCTAAGTTTGGTGCAAACTTTGGACTACTACACGGGGATTGTTTTTGAAGTCGTTAGCGATCGCAACCAAACTCATATATTAGGACAGGGAGGACGCTACGATCGCTTATTAGGACTTTATCATCCCCAAGGCGAGTCATCCCCAGGAATTGGCTTTGCTCTCAATATTGAGGAATTACAGCAAGTTTTGCTTGGTAGCAATCAGTTACCCAAGTTTACACCCGCTAGTAATTGGCTAGTAGTTCCCGAAAACCCCGATGCTTACTTCGCTGCTTTTAGTTACGCTCAGAAGTTGAGAAGTTCTCATCATCAAGTGCAAGTAGAGATGGAGTTAGAAGGGAGAAACAGCGACACTATCCGCGCCTACGCCCGTAGTCAGCGAATTGGACAGATTGCTTGGATTAAAGCTGGGGATCTGCCCACGATTGAATCATTAAACCTGCGGCCTATTACACCCGTAGAAACTCTTTAGCGAAATCTAAACATTAAAAATGCCTTAATTGCGGCAGTCTGGGGTTTCTAGATGAATCAGGTATACGAATTGGGGAGGCGTTAGGACTGCACCATTTGATTTTAACTCCGACTTGTTGGAGCCAATTCTGGAATAAACTCAACCAATATGGTTTTCCTGTTCCTCTTTAATTCTATCGAGGTCACACCCGTCCAAAAGGAGCCTTTAACCCTTGACTTCAATATCATGGAGTGCTTGATATAGGTCGTTAGGCGCTCCTTGAGCGTGTTTCTCACTGCCCCGGATTGCCTCATAAAGCCGCGCTGCGATCGCAGCGCCCAGAATGGGGCCAACAACATATATCCAGTAGTTCGCCATAGCTGCACCCCCTGCAAACAGCGCGGGGCCGAGCGATCGCGCAGGGTTCATCGATCCGCCCGATACAGGCCCACCAATTAATACGTCAAAAACTACAGTTAAGCCAATTGCAAGTCCGGGTACTGCACCAGCTACGCGCTTATCGGTGGCAACGGAGATAATTACCAGCATCAAAAAAAACGTGAGTACAGCTTCAGTGCCGACGGCAGCAGGTACTAACCCTAAAGCTGGGATATGCGCCCCATATCCCCCGCCAAACAAAAGTGCTACGACTGCTGCTGCCGTAATCCCGCCTAAAAACTCTGCTGCTAAATATGGCAAAACATAACGCCAAGGAAAGCGACGCGCGATCGCAAAACCAAGGGTGACAGCAGGGTTGAAGTGAGCAGCAGAAATGTGACCAAGGGCATAGATCATTGCTAGTACCGATAGCCCAGACACCCACGCCGATGCCATCAAACCGCTATCGCTACTTGGGAGTGTACCCGTTGCCGATAGAGCAACGGGGGCAAACACAATTCCAAACGTCCCGATAAATTCAGCAATATAGCGCTGCCTCATGCTGTTTTTCACGGTTTGGGGGTACTGCCTAATTTAGTTAACAGTAATGCCACCCGCTCTTTAATTTCGTCACGAACGCGGTAAAAGGTTTCTATCGGTTCTCCTTCTGGGTCGTCAAGTTGCCAATCTTGAAATATTTCTCTTAGCACCCACGCTTCTGGCAAATTCACCCCACAGCCGCAAAGTGAAATTACTGCGTCATAATCATCAGATTTAAAATCGCTTAAAGGTTTGGAAGTTTGATTGCTGATATCAATTCCAATCTCAGCCATAACCTCTACAGCTTTAGGATCTACTTTACTTGCTTCTAGCCCAGAGCTTGCGACTTCGATCATTCCCGCTCCCAACGTTCTCGCAAAACCTTCTGCCATTTGGGAACGACGAGAATTTTTCTTACACACAAACATAACTCGCTTCACGTTTTCTCCTTAAGTTTCATTGCTTGGATAAACTTTTTCACACTACGTTGTAAATACTTCGAGTAACTTACCCTCCTGCTAACTCCCGCAAAAACGTAGTTTGGGGCGATCGCAGTTCAGCATCAGGGTTCGCTTCTTGAACTATCTGCATCGCTTGCTCGTAAGATGAACCAGCCGCAATTAAGTAGGCAGCAAGCATCGTCCCCGTTCTACGTCTGCCGCTAGTGCAATGAACGGCAACAGCACGACCAAGTTGATTTTGAGTTGAGACAAAGTTCTGTAACTCCTGAATCTGTTTTGGGCTTGGTGCAGTACCGCCTTTAGTTGGTAGCCAGAGATAGGGAATCTCTAAGCGCTGATACAAGTCCAAGTTAGAAGGGTCATCCATAACTGATACAACTGCCTCAATACCTGCTTTTTGTAACTTGGCTATCTCCTCTGCGACTGGCTTACGAACCCCTGCCAATTTAGCTGGAATTACCCACCACAAGTTTTCCTCGATTGGCTGTTCTTCACTTAAGTCAGTGTTATTTGATGAGCTTTTATCAATGTAATTGGTCATAAACCTCCAGTATTAGCCAAGCGCCAACGTGCTAAGAAAATTTGCACGACATTTGTAAAAAGCTTTAATCAACCCAAGCTGAAAACTTGGTGTAGTGTTTCTGATATTGCTAAAACTTCGCTTCTTTGCGTAATAATTGACCAAGTGTTAGGTTTATTTGATTTTCTCCACCATATACCGTTCCTACTTTGCCTCTGTTGAAATGAATATTGTCGAGGCGGTAGGCATCAGCAGGTAAAGGTACATAACCAACAGAACTAACTGATGTTGGTGCTTTTTTGATATAAAAATCTACAAACTCTTTGACTGCTGGGTTGGTTTGTGCTGCCTTAGCATTGACATAAATAAATAAAGGTCTAGAAAGGGGCTGATATTTAGCTCCTTCTACAGTTTTACGCGAAGGTAGCACTGATTCTTTGCCGTTATTAATGGCAACGGCTTTCAACTTGTTTTGGTTGGCTTCATAATAAGCAAATCCAAAGTAACCCAAAGCATTTGGATATTTACTTACTCCTTGGACTAAAACATCATCATCTTCGCTGGCTACATAATCACTACGGCTAGATTTAGCTTCACCAACTATTGCCTCTGTGAAGTAGTCAAAGGTTCCAGACTCCTTACCTGGGCCATACAGTGTTAGTGGTTGATCTGGCCAGTCAGGGCGTACTTGCTTCCAGCGAGTAATTTTTCCTTGGGCAAGGGGTTCCCATATTTTTTTTAATTCAGTTGTGGTAATACTTTTAGCCCAGGTATTTTCGGGATGGACTACGAGTGTAAGAGCATCGTAAGCAATGGGAAGTTCTATATACCTCACACCAGAGAAGTTGCAGGCTTTGATCTCTGCGGTCAAGATCGGTCTTGAGGCGTTGCTGATATCTGTTTCTCCTGCACAGAATTTTTTAAAACCACCCCCAGTTCCAGAAATGGCAACTATAACTTTTACATTATTTGCCTGCATTTTTTGAAAATCTTTAGCGATCGCCTCCGTGATTGGGAATACCGTACTAGAGCCATCAATTTTAACTACCTGCGCCTCAAGCTTTTGCTGAGATTGACTAGAGGTATTAGATACCGCAGTACAGCTAGTAATCAAAAGTAGCAGACCAAACGCGATCGCCGATCTATTTATTGTGATGTTCATTGACCCCATCCTTTACCTTAACTAAGGGGGTACTCTTTCATCATTTCAAATTAAATTGATTTGTCAAGCCATTGATAAGGTTTGTAAATTAACAACAGGTTAAGAAATAATTGATGTGTTGAGTCACACTTCAGCAAGGACGAGCGGGTAACATTGGTGATGTACGGCGGAAATCTGCTAAATACTGTTCCATAACAACAAATTGCGGCAAGTTTAGACTGTAGTAAATCCAGCGCCCTTCCTGTCGAGAGCGAACTAAGCCCGCTTCTCTCAAGGTTTTTAAGTGAAATGATAGTTTAGAAGGTTGCACGACTTCCAAACGTTCACAAAGATCGCATACGCACAACTCCTGCGTCCGCAGTAGTTCTAAAACTTGAACTCGTAAAGGTTCCGACAGAGCATGAAAGCTAGAAGCTATTTCAACGGGTGTTGGGGGAGATAATTCAGTTCGCATCAAATTTTGTTGAATCGTTATTTCTATATTAAATTCGATTTAAGGTTAATTTTATATTTGAAGTAAAATTTCTAACTCAAATCAGGTAATCCGAATGAAAGTTAGCCAGAGGTATGAGAATGCAGGCTATTAGGGGTACAGCCAGGATAGGTGCAAAGATAGTTACCCAATGTTTGTAACAACACCGCACTAGAAATTTTACCCGTTTTAATTGCAAGTACAACCTGTAAAATGTCTTGCCAATGAGATTTAATTTTGTCCCAATCAATCACTAAAGTTTGCATTTTTGTGCCAAAACCAAAGGAGGGTGGTTTTATACTATCTGAACCCTAATGCTGCCTCTGAGGGTAAGAATTTTATAGAACCTGATGTAAGTATTGAGTTACTAAACTGGCACAGTGCAGAGCGCTGGAAGCACGTTACCGACCGATAACAGTAATGTTGCGAAAATAAGCAGAAAAAATGCTATTAATTCAAGTTTTATTGTTAGTTACGACAACACTTTATCAGGCGATCGCACTTCTGCTGGAACGCCAACCACCGCCTGGTCAAATGATCGATGTGGGTGGATATCGGCTGCATCTCTGGGTAAAGGGAGAAGCTAGACCAACAATCGTTGTAGAGACTAGCTTAGGAGGAGTAGAAGGTTATTTTTTAATTGATAAATTGGCACTCTTGGCACGAGTATGTATTTACGACCGGGCAGGATATGGTTGGAGCGATCATAGCCCCCATCCTCGCACTAGCCATCAAATTGTCAAGGAATTAGACATTTTACTGACCAAAGCAGGAATCGAGCCACCATACATTTTTGTAGGAGATTCCTATGGTAGCTACAATGTACGACTTTATGCTCATTTGTTTCCCGAAAAAGTTGTCGGCATTGTACTTACTGATGCGCTACATGAAACGGGAATGCTCAAGATGTCCATGCCTTTACAAGCATTGAAACTCTTTTTTCTTTCCGGTTTTGTGATGTCAACTATAGGTTCAACAATTGGGATTATCAGATTGCTGAAAGTATGCGGAGTATTTGAACTAATAAAGCCCCAGCTTCGCCAATGTCCTCCTGATTCCCTTACTAAAGTGAAACGTTCTTTTTGTCGCCCTAAACACTGGATTACGATGAGTCGAGAGATCGTAAATTTAGACAAGAGTTCGCGTCAAGTCAGTAAAACAAGGCATCTAGGGACAATGCCTATAGTAAGTATCAAATCTAGTTTCTTTTTTAAGCCGTCTTTTTGGACTATTTTTATTCCTTTGCAAGGTGCTAATCAATTGCGAGATAAAATGCACCTACAGTTAGGTAATTTATCAACAAATTGTCTGCAAGTTGACGCAAGTAAAAGCAGTCATTTTGTATGGGTAGATCAGCCAGAAATAATTATAGATGCCGTGAAAACTGTCATTGCTAAAAATCAGAATATCTATTCGGCTGACGTGAGTTTACTACAAAAACCACAAATATAAACTTTTCTATGAAATCAAAACTATTTGTTACTCACTGCCTACCGGGAAAGTAGCATACTACCAAGGCAGCACCTCTCCATTGCTGTGCCAAAAAGTACCCGTATTTTCTATTGTCAGTTCATCAATTCGCGCTAATAATCCTCGTACCGCTAGCTCTGGCGTGATGCCGTTTGCTGTAAAATTTGTCATCCGAGTCTGTACCAAGCCTGGATGCAGGATAGCTACAGCAATACCTTGTGGTTTGAGATCATGGGACAACGATTTACCTGCCATAGATAGCGCAACTTTAGACATCCGATAGCCGTAAGAACTGCCAGAAGTATTATCAAATATTGACCCCATGCGACTCGTCATCATTACGACCTTTCCACCTGCTTTAAGGCGAGGAAGTAATACCTGTGTCACCCGCAACGCGCCTAGGGCATTGACTTCAAACTGTTCTCGGATACTGTCAAAGTCGAGATATTGTAATGCTACACTCTTGGCGATCGCCGCGTTATTAATTAAGACATCAATCTGGGTTTCTCTTAGCCGCTCTTGCAAGTTGGCGACAGAATCATCAGAAGTTATATCGATGTTTTCTTCTACTCTGATTCCTAGTGCCTTCAATTCTACTGATGTCTGCCGACAAACTGCGATCGCACTATCTCCTCTCGATTGAAGCTGACGGCAATATTCGTAGCCGATGCCACGATTAGCTCCTGTAACTAGATACGTTGCCATAAAACGCGCTACTACAAACGTTGATTCTTGACCACAATAACGCAATGTCTAGAGCAGTTCACTTAAACGCGATCGCACTCCTGACAAACGCTACGATCTTAGCTTTACTATTAAAGCAGTTCCACAGGTTCTTTTCTATGATTTATTTGCCCCATGCTCAAAGCATTAGTCCATCGCGCCGCCGCTTTTTGCGTTATCTTGCTGGAGGCGCATCTAGTAGCCTAATCTTTGGTTCTATAGCTTCTGCCAAAAGTCGAGAACTGAGCCTAGAATATCTCTGCTCACGATTTCCACTCAATTCACGTTGCGAAGACTATTTACCAGGCGTACAAGCTCAAGATACTCAACAAAAACCGATCCAAGTTGATGTTTTGCTCACTCAAATTAAAGCAAATGTGCCTGTTTTAGTCCAAGGATTACCAAACCGCGATCGCGCTTACCTAGTCATTACCGAAAAACAACAAATTGCACCTTATGCAATTAGACCTATTTGTACGCATCTTGGCTGCACAGTCGATTGGCAATCCACAGAAAACCGCTTTGTCTGCCCATGTCACGGCTCTCAATACGATGCTCAGGGGCGAGTTTTGCAAGGCCCAGCCCGTCGATCTCTCCCCATTATTACGGCAATTGTCAAGCAGAACCAGATTCGGCTCGTAGAGCTATCTCCAGCTATCGATCCTCGCTAAGATTTTACTTCATCTGCTCAAGGCGCGTCTCCTATTTATGATTAATTTTTAGGCAACGCTACAAAAATAACCACTTTGCCAAGCTAAACAAACCTGCACTTAAGGCGGCGCTAATAGGGATAGTAACTATCCATGCTTTAGCAATATTTTTCAATGTTGAAAATTGGATTGATTTATAGTTCTGCACTAAGCCAATTCCCACAACGCCGCCAACTAAAGCATGAGAAGTAGAAACGGGTAAACCCAAGCGTGAAGCAAGTAAAATTGTTGTCGCTGTGGCAAGTTCCGCACAAAAACCACCGCTAGGTTGCAAGGAAATAATACTTGAGCCAATAGTAGCAATAACTTTTTCACCCCAAACCGCTAAACCCGCTACAATGCCTGCGCCGCCAATTACCAAAATCCACAACGGGATAGTTAAAAAACCTTGGGGAACACTACCAGTATTGATAATATAGGTAACTATTGCCATTGGCGCGATCGCATTTCCGACATCGTTAGAACCATGAGCGAAGGCGACAAAGCAAGCACTTAATAGTTGAAAGAAGGCTAATTGGCGCTCGACAATCACAGTATCGTTTGGGGTGTTATCGGCGGCTAACTGTCGCCAAGCCTTGAAAGTAATACCCATAGCCGCAAATCCACCAATTGCTAGAGCAACATCTTGGCGAGGAATGGGTAAATTAGCAATTAAGGGCGTGTTAGTAATCGGTGGTAAAATAATTACGCCAAATACTCCTACTAAAGCGACACTCAGCCAGGGAATCCACTCCTCTAGCTGCGCTACTTTGTTAGTTCGATCTAAAATCCAATATTTAATAGTGCTGTACAGTAAAGCGGCGATTACGGCGCTAAGTATTGGTGTAATTATCCAACCTAAAGTAATTAAACCAATAGATGACCAGGCGATCGCATTTATTCCTACCGCGCAAACACTGAACCCGGCGATCGCACCGACTACAGCATGAGATGATGCTACAGGTAAGCCGCGACTGGTGGCAATTTGCAGCCACGCGCCACAGGCGATTAAAACTGAAGTCATCCCCAGGAGTAATACTTGCGGTGCGTCAATAAATAAAGCCGGGTTAACAATTTTGGTGGCTAAGGTTTGCGATACTTCTTGCCCAAATAATACCGCTCCTGTAAACTCTAAAACTCCGGCTATTACCAAGGCTTGACGCAGAGTAACCGCTTTAGAACCTACCGATGTTCCCATGGAATTAGCTACGTCGTTCGCCCCTAGATTCCAAGCGACGTAAAAAGCTAAGAAAGCTACGATAAAAATCATGGTGTCATTTAGTTACTTTTTTATTTATTGCTGCCAAATCCTCTGGGGTATTGCAATTAAAAAGCATTTGAGCATCGGGTACAGTTAGAACTTGGACGATTTGGGGTTTGAGCCAGTGTTGAAACGATCGCCCACCAGTGTTAATGAAGCTTGTCAGCGAGCTTAAACAGTCGCGGCGATAAAAACCGCATAACGGCTCCCAACCTTTGCTATGGCGAGGCAGAAGGGCGATCGCGTCGCAATTATTTAGCTGTGTTACCCAAGATTGCAATACTTCCTTTGGCAACGCTGGTAAATCTACTGCTTGTAGTAGTACCCAATCGGTATTAACTTGAGCAAGTCCTTGAGCAAAGCCGAGTATGGGGGCGGTAGCTGCTCCTTGAGGCTGCACTTCGTTGATAAATTCACATTTATCTGACAGTAAGGGCTGATATCGCTCTTGCCAAGGTGTGACGACCAGCAGGCGATCGCATATCGAAAGAGCGCGATCGCATACTAGGCGTAACATCGGTACTTCGTCAATAAGTAGCAAAGCCTTATCTCTCCCCATGCGGGAACTTTTACCCCCGGCTAAGACGATCCCAGTTAGGGGAAAATCTACATTATTGTTCACGCCTTAAAAAAAGCTCCAAAGTTTCTAATTTGAGCTTAAATATTTGTTCCAAACGCTCAATTTCCGCCGGAGTGCAGAAAAACTCGTTGTTAAGCAACGTGCGGAAAGTGCCAAAGGCTTTTTCCGCGTCAGTGTTAAATAAACCAAGGGCTGCACGTAAACCATCGACGACAACCAACGGTGGGTTAAGGATAACTGCTTGGCGCTGATAAATACGACTAAAAATCTGGGGTATATCTGCTCTTTGTAAAATCTCTGGGCCACCGACGGCGAAGATTTGGTTGCAAGCGGCGGTGTTACTCACCGAATCTACCGCCATCCATGCTAAGTCTTCGGTACTAACAATTGAAGTGCGACTTTTGGAGTCGCCTATCAGTAAATATATGCCTGTTTGCTGAAATCTCTCTGCTAAAGGTAATAAATTTGAACTCAAACCTGCGGGGCGCAAAATAGTGTAATTTAAGCCGCTAGATTGGAGGTATTTTTCTACGGCGCGCTTTGCCTTAAATACTGGTGCGTCTTCGTAGCCGCGATCGGCTCCCAGTACGGAAATAAATACAAAATGCTCTACTCCAAAGTCGACAGCGCGATCAATTAATTCAATATTGGCGCGATAGTCTAAAGCTAAAGCATCGCCCCCGCTACCATGAGCGCTGATAATATATTTTATTCCTAGACAAGCTTTAGAAATATCTTTTGGCTCAATCAAGTCACCAATAAATATTTCACTCCCTCGGTTTTCTAGTTCACCATAGCGAGAATTTAGGCGGACAAAAGAGCGCACAGGTGCTTCTTTTTGCCGTAGTATGCGTACAACTCTTTGCCCTATATCTCCACTTGCGCCCGTAACTAAATACATTTAATTTATCCTCTTTTGTCCAGCCATATTTTAGCGACGATCGCCAAAGACAGTTAAAGAATGATTAGCGATTTTTGGTTCGGGCTTTGTAATAAGCTATTAAAAGATTATTCTTGCCCGTTTCCGCAGAACTATCAATCAAAGCTGTCAATAGCAAACTAAAGTCAATAGCATTGTGCTAGTGTCAGTTTTTAGAGCAATCTATTGACTTGGGTAGCTAACCAAAGTCTAAACCTTACCAACGGCAGTGGTTTATTGCTTTTCTCTTGTAATCTGTCAAAAGAAACCTTCAAAGCAGATTTTCCGCTTTTTTTAATCTTGGTAGCTGTATGTCTGACCTTCCTTTCACTTTAGATCAGTTACGCATTCTTAAAGCGATCGCGGCAGAAGGAAGCTTCAAGCGTGCCGCCGATAGTTTATACGTTTCTCAACCCGCCGTCAGTCTTCAAGTTCAAAACTTAGAAAGGCAATTAGATGTACCTTTATTTGATCGTGGTGGGCGACGCGCGCAATTAACTGAAGCTGGTCATCTTTTGCTTAGTTATGGCGAAAAAATCCTCACTTTATGTCAAGAAACTTGCCGTGCGATTGAAGACTTGCAGAATCTTCAAGGCGGGACTTTAATTGTCGGCGCATCCCAAACTACGGGGACTTATTTATTGCCGCAAATGATTGGCTTATTTAGACAAAAGTACCCCGATGTTGCCGTTCAGTTACACGTCCATTCTACCCGGCGCACAGCCTGGAGCGTTGCCAACGGGCAGGTAGATTTAGCAATTATTGGCGGCGAAGTACCGGGAGAATTGCAAGAATCTTTGGAGGTTATTCCCTACGCTGAAGATGAATTGGCGCTAATTTTGCCTGTGTTTCATCCCTTTGCCAAACTGGACACAATTCAAAGAGACGACCTGTACAAGTTACAATTTATTGCTCTTGATTCGCAATCGACAATTCGTAAAGTGATCGATCAAGTCTTGACTCGCTGTGAAATTGACACCCGCCGCTTAAAAATAGAAATGGAACTTAATTCTATTGAGGCAATTAAGAACGCCGTACAGTCGGGGTTAGGAGCGGCTTTTGTGTCGTTGAGCGCGATCGCCAAAGAGTTGCAAATGGATGTACTGCACTGCACCCCCATTGAGGGAGTAGTAGTTAAACGGACGCTGTGGCTAATTTTTAATCCCAATCGTTACAGGTCGAAAGCGGCGGAAGCGTTTAGCAAAGAAGTGTTACCCCAATTTGCCACTCCAGGATGGAATCAGGAGGTTTTAACAGTCCCGCCCTTAATTACTGAAGTTGAGGAAGATGTGCGCGATCGCTCAATCTCTACCCAAGCTTAAAAAATCAATATTTAGTTAAAAGTTAATCTGCATAAGTTATAAACAAATAACTTGCTTATTGCCACCGCCAAGCTAATAACTATTTATGGAAGTCTATTGCACCCGTTGGACTTGTCCCCATCCGCAAAATAGCTTTACCGATTTAGACGATCCGGCAACTTTGAAGACGACACAGCAAAAGTATTGTACTACTTGCGGAATGCCGTTATTCTTGTTGGGGCAGTACATACCATCCAAGTTGTTAGGAAAAGGGGGGTTTGGAGCGGCATTTTCGGCGATCGCGCGCTACACTCCAGGTTTTCGTAAGTGTGTAGTGAAGCAATTTAAGCCTTCCGGGGATCTAACACCAGAGCAATTAGACACGGCGCAAAAACTATTTGAACGCGAAGCTGAGGTGTTGGAACTTATTGGCAATCAAAATAACCAAATTCCCGATTTATTTGCTTTTTTCGATTTAACAGTTCCCAGTCTCCAACCTCCCAAACAAGAGCAGTTTTTTTATTTAGTTCAAGAATTCATTGATGGGCAAAATCTCGAACAGGAATTACAAGAACAAGGCAAGTTTTCCGAATCTAAGGTGATGGAGGTACTTGCAGAAGTCCTTAAAATCTTAAAATTTGTCCACAATAGCGGCTCAATTCATCGAGATATTAAACCCTCAAATATCATGCGTCACAAAAACGGGCGCTTGTATTTGTTAGATTTTGGCGCAGTCAAGCAAGTAGCCAGCACCGCCACAAATAGCGCTTCTACGGGCATTTATTCAATGGGTTTTGCACCTCCAGAGCAGATGTCTGGCAAACAAGTTTATCCATCTACCGATTTATATGCTTTAGCGGTTACTTGTGTAATGTTGCTAACGGGTAAAGAAGCAACCCAATTGTTTGATAGCTATAGCAATCAATGGAGTTGGCAAAAGGAAGTAACGATTAGCCCAACGCTAGCAAATGTATTAGATAAAATGCTCCAGGCTGCACCAAATCAACGCTTTTCGTCGGCTCAAGCAGCAATAGAAGCCCTGGCAATAGCTACCCCACCGCTTAACCCTGTAGCGAACCCTAGCCAACCATTAGCACCTATTACGACCTCTGCACCAATTGCTCCTACTTCCCCCGTTGCTGCCCCTGTTAGGCAGCAGTCGCGCCCCACTTTTTCTACCTGGGAATTATTAACTAGCGGCGCTTTTACTGGCTTTGAAGGGAGTTTAATTGCGATCGCTCTATTGAGTTTTTTAGGTACAACTTTAATTACTACCGGGGCGTGGTTAGTATTGTTAGTTGGGCTAAGTTTTGTGCAGTGGCGACGCTGGATTGAAGGAAAAGATTTATTAATTATTGCTGCTATTACCTTAGCGACGGTATTGTTTTTCCCAGGTTTGTACAAAATTGGGATGATCTTTCAAGGAATTAGCCCTTGGCAGACGGTATTAATATTAGCGATAGTTGGGGCTTTAGTGGCGATCGCTTTAACAGCACTATTTCAATTGATTTACAAATTACTCTCTCAATTTATTCGCTAACGATAGTTACTACCCATTTATGTCTGAAAGAAAGGAAAACACTATGTTGGTTTTAGCTTTAACATTAGGTTTGGCAAGTGGCGCGTCCTGGTGGGTTACTCAAGGCGGTATTAAATTAACGGCTTTAAATAATAATCCAGCCGAGCCAACCAATGAAGCTAATATCAATACTTTTGCCAAAGTAACCGATCTTCCTTCCGGGTTATTTAATTATGGTGGTAGTACAACTTGGGCCCCCATTCGAGGCATAGTCGATCCAGCCATTGAAATTGTCCATCCTCAGTTTCGGCTGCGCTATACCGATCCTACCTCTGGTTCGCCGGGTTCAGGTAGTGGGATAAAAATGTTATTACATGGTCAACTAGCCTTTGCTCATTCTTCTCGGTCAATTAACGATCAAGAGTTAACTCGTGCCAAAACTAGAGGCTTACAGCTTAAAGAAATACCTGTAGCAATTGATGGCATTGCGATCGCTGTTCACCCAAACTTAAATATTTCTGGTCTAACTATTATTCAATTAAAAGAAATATACACAGGTAAATTGACTAATTGGCAACAGCTAGGAGGTACAGATTTACAAATTATCCCCTATTCGCGCCAAATTAATGAAGGTGGTACTGTTGAATTTTTTGCCGAAAATGTCTTAGAAGGCGGTAATTTTGGTAGCAATGTTCAGTTTATTTCTACAACTACCCAAGCGTTAAGAGCCGTAGCAGTTAATCCCGGTGGTATTTATTATGCCTCGGCTCCCGAAGTTGTCAGCCAATGCACTGTCAAACCCTTACCTTTGGGTCGTACGACCGAATTTGTTGCGCCTTATCAAGAACCATTTGTAACACTTTCTCAATGTCCTATCAAGCGTAATCAATTAAATACTTCAGCTTTTAAAAGCGGTGAGTACCCAATTACTCGCCGCTTATTTGTAATTATTAAGCTTGATGGAGATGTTGACCAGCAAGCAGGAGAAGCTTATGCTAAGTTACTTTTGACATCCCAAGGTCAAGAATTAATTGCTAAAGCTGGATTTGTCAGTATTCGCTAATTGTTGTAGTTAATCAGGTTAAATTTATGCTGGGAATTATTCAAATATTAGTAAGAGTAATTTATGTCTCAAAAAAATGAAACTCCCGTCTTAATTGTCGCACTGTTAGTCACGGTGGGGATAGTAGGAGGCGGCTTATGGTGGTTTACGCAATCTGGTATTAATTTGAGTGGGGGGCTTAATAATAGTCCTAGTCCTACCAATAACGCACCAGATTCTACGCCGCCACCCGTTAGCGATAACCAACCAAATTCTACCTCACCCGTAAATAGCGATCGCAATTTTGCTTCAATTCCAAAAGTTCCTAGCGGTTTATTTAATTATGGTGGTAGTACGTCTTGGGCCCCTATCCGTTTGAGCGTTGATTCAGCCATTCAATCTGCGCGTCCCGAATTTCGTTTGCGTTATGTCGCGCCCCTAGGTGAACCACCGGGGTCATCAACGGGAATAAAAATGTTAATTGACGGCAAACTAGATTTTGCGCAATCATCGCGGAGTCTTCGAGACGAGGAGTTAAGCAGCGCTCAAGCTAGAGGATTTAAGCTGCAACAAACTCCTATTGCTATTGATGGTTTGGCGGTAGCTGTCAATCCCAACTTAAATATCCCTGGACTGACCATAGATCAACTTCGGTCTATTTATACAGGTAAAGTTACTAACTGGCAACAACTAGGCGGCGCAAATATTCCTATTCAACCGTATTCGCGCCCTGCTAATGATGGTGGTACAGTAGAGCTTTTCATCCAGGATGTTTTGGGGGGTCAAAAGTTTGCCGCTAATGTCCAATTTGTAGGTACGACTACTCAAGCTTTGCAAAAATTAGCTAGTAGCCCTGGGGGAATTTACTATGCTTCTGCCCCCGAAGTCGTCCCCCAGTGTACAATTAAGCCTATCCCTTTAGGGCGCAAAGCTAACGAATTAGTTGCCCCCTATCAAGAACCTTTTGTGTCGTTGTCTCAATGCCCCAGTCAGCGCAACCGATTAAATACCGAAGCTTTTCAATCGGGCGCGTACCCCCTTACGCGGAATTTATTTGCGATCATCAAACAAAATGGTCAAACTGAGCAGTTGGCTGGGGAGGCTTACGTAAATTTTCTACTCTCAAATCAAGGGCAAGAATTAATTAGTCAAAGCGGATTTGTGAGAATTCGCTGACCTTAATGTCGTACCAAATTGATCGAAGCAGCAGGCAAACAAATTAAGTTATCTCCTTGATTAACTAATAAACCCTTTTGACGTAACTTACCCATTAAACGGGTGACGGTAACGCGCGTAGAGCCGATGGCGCTACCAATTTGAGCATGGGTCAGAGGAAAAGGCAAATAGTAGCCGCGCAGAGTTTCGGGGTCTTCTTCACTTACTGAAGCTTCACCGTATTCTTCCACTAATAAAGTCAAAAAGCCTAACAAACGATCAATTGTCCGTCTTTGACCCAAAGCACTAAGCCATAAAAGCTTGCGCTGGTGTTGGTAGCGAAAGGCATCAAGCACTTCCCGACGGAAGTGGGGCCAGTTATCTAAGTCGTGCCAGTACATCCATACTACTGAAGTTTGGTCTACATGGGCGTAACTTTGGAGTGTAAAAGGAGATTGAGCAACAATTTCAAAGGGCTGTCCCGCTCCCACAAAACCTAAAAAAGCTTCTTCAGGAGTACGATGAATCCGCCGGGACATTAATTGACTTGCTGTAGTGCTAGGTTGAGCAGTCCCAACAAGTCGCACAGCACCTCGTTGGACTAAATACAGCAATCCAGGTCTAGCAGGGATCCGCTCATCTTTACTAAAACTGCGGCATCGATAATGCTCGTTAGCCCAGTCGAGAATCCGTTGCCAAGTTAAAAAAGGTCGTGATGGCTCTGAAAAAGATGGGGATTGCATAATTTAAAATAAATGGCACTAACAGCGCGAAAAGTTACATTAGTTGCAGGCGTTACCGACTTTCTGTAATGATAGGTCTATCTATACAAAGGAATCGGGCGCTATAAGCTGTCAAGCTTACTATGTTTACACATTTATCTAAATACTCGTAGTTGTATTTACTTATTATTTAGTTAATGTTAGTGGTTGTAAATTTGTAGCTATTGTAATTCAATCTAGGCAGATAAAAATCAGCAATTAGATATGAAATAGTAGAATAAGTATGTGCATAAATTTATTAGCGATCGCATTGGTTAAAATTATCTAACCGATCGTTTTTATTTTGAGCAGGTTGGCTTGAGTATAGAATATCACCATTGTCAATTATTCCTTGCCTATCCTGCAATTAAGCAACTAGCTTTAAGCAGATTACAAAGTGCTGTAGATAACTATTTTGTGAATTCAAAGCAACAAACTTATTCTATTTCTATATCCTACCAATCTGGCGATCGCTGTCAAGTAGTGTATGTATCTAATGTAGCATTTACATCCAGTAAATTTTTAAATATTCCTCCTTTAGAAATAGCAAAAGACTTTGTTAATGTTCATGCTCAAACTCCCAATTCGGAGCAGTATTTTACCTTCGCCGCCGTAGCGCCGGGTTTTTTGCAATTACAACTAACTGAGCCTAAACTAGCAATTTGGATTCAATGCCTACCATTTTTGTCACTACGGTTAGATAGTTTGCCACGCCCAAAATATTCTAATCCGTTAACGAAGGATTCAAGTTTGTTCGCAATTCAATACACTCATGCACGTTGCTATTGTTTGATGCAGTTGGCTCAAAAGGAGGGTTTGATTAATTTAGAGGAAATAGCAGCTAATAGAATTAAGTCAAAATTTGCTGACTTCAGCCTTTTGCCCCCAGACGCTAGTATTTTAACGATCGCTTGGCCGCAGCCCTTACCCTGGTTGAGTTCGCCGCAGCAATTGCAATTTTGTCATCCTGCCGAATATGCTTTAATTATCCAGCTTGTTAAAGTCGTAGACGAACTTTGCTGTTCTAACCTAACTTTAGATTCCTGGGCAAAAACCGCCTTAGATTTAAGTAAAGCTTTTGCCGATTTTTACCGTGACTGCCGAATTTTTGGCAAAACAAACACCCAAAAGCCCAAGCTATCACAAGCACGGTTAGGTTTAGTCTTAGGGACTTACGTTGTCATAAAAGTTATATTACAACGCTTGGGAGTTTTTGCACCGCGAGAACTTTAAATAGAAAACCCTAAAAAGACTTTAGATATATTTTATTTCGGGTGAGGAGCGAACTAGCAAAAACGCCAAGACAAAACAAGGCAAGTCGTAGGTGTCCTTCCTAATTTTGATAGTTATTTAGTAAAAACTTTTCAATGGCTATGGCGGCTCCATCTTGCTCTACACTGGGCGCAACCCACTGAGCAACAGCCTGGACATCCATAGGCGCATTACCCATTGCTATACCTAGTCCCGCATACTCTAGCATTTCTACATCATTAAAGTTATCGCCAATAGTCATTACATTAGCCGCGTCTATTTTTAGCAATTCTTCGGCTAAGTACCGCACACCTGTACCTTTATTGACAAGAGGATTTGTAGCTTCAAAAAATGTCGCCACAGATTTAGTCAAATAGAGTTCTGCGGGGGTATATTGCTGGCGCAAATTGCCTAGCAAGCGATCTATTACCTCTGTATCGTCACTTAAGGCTAAAACTTTGGTTGGTGCATCGTTAAGAACATGGCGCAAATCTCCTACAGAAATCGCTTCTATTTCCGATCTTTGGGCATAAATCTCGGTTTCTGGGGTAATCTCTCGTACATACAAGCAATCGTTGATGTAAAAATGTACCGATAAAAGACTCCGTAACTGGGGTTGCTCGAAATAGTCTAAAAGCTTGTGGGCAGTGGCGGGAGGCACGCACCAATGACGGTGAATTTGTCCAGTAGCTGGATCTTGAATCCAAGCACCTTGATAAGCTAATAGCGGCAAAGTAGAGCCAATATCTTGATGGAAACGCAAAGCCGAGCGATACATTCTCCCTGTCGCGATCGCAACTTGTACGCCGCAATTTTGAGCCGCTTTGACAGCTTCCTTAACACGGGGATTAATTGTATTAGATTCTCCGGCGATCGTGCCATCAATATCTAACACGAGTAGTTTAATTTCCCTGGACGCTATTTGTGTATTTTGGTCTACAGATATCTGCATAATTGCTTGCTAGTTTTCTATTACGAAAAAACTCGCTCTAACTAAAGAAGCTAGAGCGAGTTTTTTATCAGTTATTCACTGTTTCTAGAAGGTGAATGTAGTACGCAAAGTTCCTACATAAATTGTGTCGTTGGCATCATTGTGTTCTGGGTTAAGAATCACTAATAAGCCTGGGGTAACAGCGACATTGTCGGTAAGTTGTAAACGGTAAAGCGCTTCGATGTGGTAGGAAGTATCGGGGTCTTCACCGCCAGCCGTACGAACACCTTGAGCATTGGTTTGAATAAAGTCATTATCGGTAACTCTTGGTGGCTGACCGAAGATTAAGCCAAGTTGGCTACCTTCTCGCCCAACATCCTGGATAGCTAAAGTAACTGCGTAGTTGAAGGCAGTTGCGTTGCTATTACTGGCACGGAACTTGTCTTCAGCTTCTGTAAGACCAGCCCAACCAGAAAGTGTAAACTTGTTACTAGCACGGAAACTTGCTTCTACACCGTAGTGATTAGCCGCCGTAGGTACGTTACCAAAAGGTCGGTTGGCAAGAGTGCTACCTGTGCCATCAAACAAGCTTACGCCGCCAGCACCAGCAACACCGCCTTGCCCGTTACCCTTGTCGTAAGTACGAGCGTAGGTCAAACCAAGGTTGATTGCTTTGGTGGGTCTAAAAGCAATCTGACCAAGAGCAGCAAAAGAACCGTCAAATAACCCTGTACCTTCAGAGGGGTCATTTGCATTATTTGCTATGTAACCGACTGATGCACCGATGGGCCCGTTGGGATTGAAGTTAAGTGTTAGTCCTGCACCACTACCCACACGATAAATGGGGTTAAACCGTCCAAAGCGGGAGATTGCACCACGTCCACTACTTTCAAAAGCTGGGTTGAAAGTATAAACGTTGTCGTTAAATTCTACGTTGCTGAAGTCAAATTGAGCTTGAAATCTCTCACCGATAGGGAAACGATAGAAAAAGTCGTCTAGTTGGAACTGGTTGCCAGTATCTGTCTCAAATCCTAAACGGGTCATTGGTGTCCCAGTATTGAAGGTACCAATATTGCCAGCTTGCAAACGAGTTCTGAGCAAATCTCTACCTGTAAAACTGGTGTTGAAGTTCAAACGGGCGCGGGCGCTAAGAGTTGTGTTCGTATCGACATCTATACCTTCCCGCCCGGCTCGTCTTGCAGCTACCCGCTGGGCTTCTGTATTAAACGCCCTTGTATCGCCAAAGGCATCGGAAACAGCCGCAACAACTTCTCCAGTCAACTTAGTTGTGGTCGAGAACTGGTTAGACTCTAATTCCGCAGTCCGGGCTTCTATCGCATCTACACGACCGCGTAAGGTAGCAAGTTCAGCAGAAAATTCTTCTTGCAAGCGCTGTAAGGTGGCAAGGTCTTCGCGTCTTACTAGGTCAGCCGTTGCGGTGGCAATTAATTCGTTAACGCGGTCTAAACAAGCATTTAAACCTGCGGCAAATTCGTAACGAGTTAAAGCCCGATTACCGCGATAAGTGCCATCGGGATAACCAGCAATACAACCGTAACGTTCAACTAAAGACTGTAATGCTTGAAAGGCCCAGTCAGTTGGTTGTACGTCGGATAACTGAGAAACTGATGTTACTTGAGCTAGATCATTGTTAGCAGGAGCATTTTGGCTCACAACTACGGGCGCTGATTCAATAATTTGCTGAGTTACGGGGCTAATTTGGGTAACTTCTGTAGTAGTTGCGGGAGCATTTATTGCTACTACCTGACTTTCTACTACTTGGTTTGTACTTGCACTGGGAGTTGGCGCTAAATCTGCCGCAGATACTTCCGCAGATTGGGCGCGGCTGGCTACAAGTAGGGTAGCTCCTAATAAAACTGGACTTAGTTTAAGCGCGTTCCAAAAAACTTTTGACATATATTCCTCTCACTCACACCTTAAATAACTGTAGTAAATTGCCCTTTGCTGGTTGCAGTCTTGCTACTTTCGTTCGATCCTCAACCTTATTATACGAATCTTTTGCCTAAATATATCTACAAAAAGATACATATTTCTCAGGCTTTATCTAAACTTTACCTTCTCATTATTTACCAAAGGAATAATTAATTGTCTTTGGTAACGTAGTAAGATGCCCTCCTGTTCAAATTGCTGCAACATTCTTGTTACTGAAACTCTAGTTGTGTTGATAACTTCAGCGATTTCTTGATGAGTTATTGTGATATCAATCAATTGTCCACTATCAACCTGACGACCAAATTTTTGACTCAGCCAGTTTAAAAATTGCCACAATCTTAGAGAGACGGGTTTGCGATGAATAATGCTTAAAAGTTCCTCCGTTTGCTGGATATGAGACAGCATCGCTTCTAAGGCTTCATCCCAAAACTTAATAGGGAGCAAACTTGTCTCTACACTTGTCAAACATTCTATTTGGTAAGGATTAATCCGCGATAGGCAATGACCGACAACATCTCCTTTTCCCCAGTATCCTAAAGCGATTAACGTACCTTGTTCGCTCCAAGTATAAGTGCGAACTGCTCCACGATCGATTCTCCATAAAATGTCAGGGCGTGGTGGAATCATCTCCCGGCGGCTAAATATTCGCTGTGTCAGTATGGAGGGCAAGGTAGGATTCAAAGCTGAAATTGTCATAGGTTAAAATCGCTATTAATACATTTACCATTGAGCGATCGCCCAAGGGTAGAATTTAACTGATGCTAATAAAAAAAGAAACTCTAAACAATGTCATGGGATTAAGCAAAACGCTACGCTTTGCTTAATCGCTTCATGGCTAATTTAATACTCTTAATCCTTAAATTGATTTTTCAGCGCTGGCGAGGAAATGATTGTTTGTATTTTAAAGTAGTAAGATTAAGAATAGGTAAGGGTTTATTAAAGGTTAACTCTTTAGCCTCTTTGTCCGGTAACTATATATGCCACTCTTTGCCCAATATTCGTGGCATGATCTGCCATGCGCTCTAAATGACGAATAATTAATGCTAGTAGAATGATTGGCTCTACAACTCCTTTGATATCACGTTCGCTGGCTAAGGTTTGATAAACTGTTTTGTACGCAGTATCGACCACATCATCTAGACGCTTCACCGATCGCCCTGCTTGAGCATCCAAATCTGCTAAGGCAACTAAACTTGTAGCTAACATTGCTTGAGCGTGATGAGACATAGTTTCGATTTGGGGGACGCAGCGATGGGGAGGGTAAGGAAAAATTTTCAGGGCAATTTCGCCTAAATCTTCGGCATAATCGCCAATACGTTCTAAATCTCGGACTAACTGCATAAAAGCGCTCAAAAGCCGCAAATCTTGAGCTACAGGCCCTTCTAAAGTAATTAAAGCCGCACATTCTAACTCAATTTGGCGATAAAACTGATCGATTTGTTTATCAAGTAGAGGAAGTTGTTCCGCCGCCATCAAGTTACGAGCAAACAAAGCTTGGTGACTCAAGCGAAAAGAGTTTTCGACCAAAGCACCCATGCGTAAAATATCGCGTTCTAAACGCCGGATCCGGCGTTGAAAGTGACCTCGTTCAAAATTGCGATCAGAAACGGCATTATTCACTATTAGCTTTTGGTTACAACCAGCTACAGACCTATTTGTCTACTATAGTTCTAGTTAATTAAATCTAGGATAACTTGTGGTAATTCTATTTGCAGCCATGCGCCGCCAGTATCGGGGTGATTTTTGGCTTTAATTGTACCACTGTGAGCGAGAATAATTTGCTGGGCGATCGCCAAACCTAAGCCGCTACCATTAACTATCGATGAATTTATTGATTCAAGAGAATGCCTGGTTCTGTCTGGTTCGCAGCGATACAGGCGGTCGAAAACATGAGGTAAATCTACCGCCGGGAAACCCTTACCGCAATCAATAAAATTGATTTGCACTTGCTTGGGAGCAGTTTTAGTGGGAAGCAAATTAACGATCGCATAGATAGTAGATTCGGTAGGACTGTATTTAATACTGTTGTGGAGCAAATTTAAAAATACTTGCGTCAGTCGCGATTTATCTGCCCTAATCCAGACAGGGCTTGGTTGGGAGTAGGAAAACTGGAGATACTTAGCATGGGCAATGGGTTCGAGATTTTGCCAAACCGAAAAAATCAAACTTTGTAATTCTACAGGCTGAAGATTTAATTTTTTATGAGGTTCTAGCTCTAAATGACTGATTTCTAGCCAATTTTGGACTAAGTTAATTAAGCGATCGACTTCTGGAAGTAAGCGATCAATTAATCGCCGCTTGGGAAAATCTATTTGCTGCTGTAAAGTCTCTACTACCAAGCGAATAGAAGTAAGGGGGGTTTTTAGTTCGTGGGCTAAATCGGAAACTAAGCGATCGCGCGCTTGGATAATATCTATTACTGGCTGCCGATTTTCTAAAAACACCCCAACTTGTGCTTGGGCTAAAGGTAAACTAGAGGCGCGCAAACTAATTTTTTGTAAATTGCTCATAGCCGCAGCATCAGAGCAATCTGGATGATGCAACCATTCTTGTTCTTGGGGTGCTTGGCGATCGCGGGTTTGCTCAATTAACTGATCCAATTCGTAGGATCTGACTAATTCTAAGAGCAAGCGTACTTGCCCTGGTTCCCATTTTTGCAATCCTAGTAATTGCTTTGCTTTTTGATTGCACCACAGCAATTGATTTTCTTCATCAATTTGCAAGTATCCGATAGGGGCAGTTTCTAGGATAGTTTTCCATGTCTGTAGTTGCGATTGTAGTTCTTGATAACGCTGATTTTGCAGCGCAATTTCTCTACGCAAGCGAGGAATTAACGGCAGTGAAACTTCAGAGACTTCAGTATCAAAAGTCTCAAGTAAACGTCGCAGTTTGCGTTTAAGTCGAATTTGTTGCCAAAACCAAAATCCAATTGCAACTGCCAATCCTAAGAAAAATGGAACCACAGGCACTATTAAATTCTTAGGTATCAGCTTAACAATTTTTGCTAGAGATACCCACAAAGTTCAGAATACGTGCTGAATTTAAAATTTCCCTATCCAAAGCGATAACCAAACCCCCGTACCGTAACAACGTATTCAGGATGACTAGGATCTACCTCTAATTTTTCCCGCAGCCAACGAATATGCACATCTACAGTTTTGCTATCGCCAACAAAATCTCCTCCCCATACTCTATCTAGTAATTGTTCGCGCGACCATACGCGACGCGGATAGTTCAAAAATAATTCTAAAAGGCGAAACTCTTTGGGAGAAAGATTCGCTTCTTCTTCACGTACCATTACCCGACATTCTTGAGGATAAAGAGCAATGTCTTTAAACTGCAATATAGGCAATTGGGGTAAACCACCTAAGCGCTGACGGCGCAGTAGGGCGCGACAACGGGCAACTAATTCCCGCATACTAAAAGGTTTGGTGAGATAATCGTCAGCGCCAACTTCTAAGCCCAAAACGCGATCAATTTCGCTACCTTTGGCACTCAACATTAAAATTGGTACGGGATTTCCTTGGTGGCGCAGTAGGCGGCAAATATCCATCCCATTCACTTGCGGCAGCATTATATCTAAAATTATCAACTCAAAAGGAAAGTCACTAAAGTTAGGTTCAGTAGTTTGTAATAAAGCCAAGGCTGTACGCCCATCGGTAGCAGTAAAAGTTGTATAACCTTCGGCTTCTAAACTCAAAACGAGCATCTCTCTGATTAATTCTTCATCTTCTACTACTAAAACGCGGCTCATTTGTCCAATCTCTGCCCTAGGAGGACTTTTTGTTAGTTCGCGGGTAATCATGAATGAAAAACTATTTGGTGATTTTACACATTTTTATTATCCGCTCTGAAGGTACATACAACTTTAATTTCTGCCTTTGTCAAGAAATCATGTCTTTATAGCTTGACAATCACCGATAGTTATGTATAAATCTTGATAGCACATTTGTTCTGTACGGAGAACTTTTAGGTTTGAATATTTCCGTAATTTCCCTAGACTAATAAAACTGTTACCACTACATTAGACACCTCTTAGGGTGTGGCGGAAATTTTGAGTGTCTAAAACTATTACAACTTTAAAGGAGTTAAAACATGACGATAATTGTTGCTAAAGACCAATTAAAGTAGGCATTTCAACAAATAGTTTTAGATAAGAAAAAATCGTAATTTAAAATAGCAACGAGACAAGAAATAGCATTGAAAGCCTAGCAAAAGTTCAAATGGGATTTGGTACGGCTGTTAGCGAACTATCCGAACAACTGACAACAAAAGCTGCTGACTTAGAAGAATTGCGGGGTGCTATGGCGATAGAAGTTGAGCAGTTAGAAGAATTGCACGAGCTAGAAATCGCGCCCGATACTTTAAATAACTTGCTTAAAGCTTATGGTAATAATGCTCAGACTTTTGTAGAAGAACTTAGCCAGAAACAAGAAACATTAGTTCAAGAGTTTCTACAACAGAAAAAAGCTTGGGAGCGAGAACAGGAGGAACATAAACGCTTAGGTAAAGAACGCAATGATGAGCGTAATAAGACAACCCAAAGAGAAGTCGCAGAATATAAGTACGATTTGGAATTGCAACGTAAATTAAGTAGCGATGAATATGAACAAACGCAAAACAGACTAAATAATGAGTTAGAAGAATTTAGACAAGTACAAGAGAAACAATGGACAGAAAAAGAGAAAGTAATGGTAGTGCGTCAAATAAACGTGGGATTGGTAGAGTAGAGGGGATCTCTCATCTGCAACTCGTCCATGCAATGCCCTTTGTGTGATCATTCTAAAGCCCATAAACACGGCAAGATGCCCAACGGACA
>JAABUN010000654.1_pt1 | contig 86077 bp, 79 predicted proteins | sample 5559311 | NCBI WGS metagenome assembly JAABUN01 (sample SAMN10711877, study PRJNA513370) | rock metagenome | isolation source: Antarctica rocks | place: Antarctica: Victoria Land, Siegfried Peak sud
TGGGGTACTAGAACCCATCGCCGAGCGGCATCCCTACTTGCTCTTCGACCGCATGATTGCCTTCCATATCCAACGTGGCGCTACCGTTCCTCTCTCGGCGGCCGCGTTCTACGCTGGCCTGCGCCAGCAGTTCGTCGAGCGGGATGGCATGATCTTCCTCCCCGATCAGGTACCGGAGTACGACGCCGCCCGCATGCGGGCCGAGCGTGTCGGTCAGCTCGCCCTCTTCGTCAATGACGAAAAGTCCAGCATCCAGTGGCTCCGCCAACTCCTCGACCCCGCCACCGGTGGCGCGCCCTTGACCTACCAGGAGATCCTCCCCCAATTCCTCCGCCAGCTCCACCAAGCCCGTCACGAACAGCTCCCCGAGCTCGGCGAGATCCTCGACCAGAACTTCCTCCAGGATCCCCACGCCCGCTGGTACGTCCCTGACCCGAACCGCGCCGAAGATCTGGAGCGCGTTCGCCGCAACGCCCTCCTTCGTGAGTTCGCCACCTACCTCGCTGGCCGCGGTCGTCTCCGCTCCTTCCGCACCGAAGCCGTCCGCGCCGGCTTCGCCGATGCCTACCGTCGCGGTGCCTTTGCCGACATCGTCGCGCTCGCCGAGCGCCTCCCAGACGCCGTCCTCCAGGAAGACCCCGACCTCCTCATGTACTACGACAACGCCAGCCTCCGCGTCGGCTGATCGTGCCAGAATGCCAGCTTTGGAGCAGGAATGGCCGCGCCCAGGGCACCCGCCCGTTCTCCCCTCTCCCTCGCGAGGGAGAGGCGTTGGGGATGAGGGCATGCTGGGAGAGGATCTCTTTGATCAGAGCCTCCCCGCCCGCATCCTTCGTCCCTTCCCTCGCCATGTCCATGCTCTGACACTCGTCAGCGACCCCGACGCCCTCCTTACCGATGAGGCGCTCCTTGCCACCCTTACCTCTCGCGGCTTCGCGCTCATCGCCGAGACCGATCCGGTCCTCCTCCGCCATCGCGTCGAAACCCTCCGCCCCTTCACGCCGGACCGGCCGCTCGTCGTCGTCACCGCCGGTCCGCTCAACGCCCTCCCCTACGATCTCTGGCAACAGGGTCACATGGTCGAGCTCGCCCTCCACACCTTCTTTCCCAACCTCGACTACCCCATGGTTCGCCTCCTCAGTCCCGCTGCTCGTTCCCGCCTCGGCCAGGTGCCCCTTCCTCCGGCGCCCCTCGGGCCGCGTGGCACCATCCTCCACGTCCTCCGCCACGCCTTCGCCGCCGATCCGGTCGACCTCCGCGAACCCGCTGCCCTCATCGCCTGGCTGACCGACTACCATCGACTGGCCGATCCCCTCCCTCCCCCCTTCGCTGCCGCGCTGCTCGCTCCCCTCCGACCTCTCCCGGCCTACGCCGGCTGGAACCTTGACACCCTCGTCGCCGACCCCGCCGCCTTCACTCGCTTCGTCCGCGAACAGTGGCGTGGCTACGTCGGTTCGCAGACCGACCGCCAGCTCAACGAGACCCCCGTCCCGTACCTTCTCGGCTTTGCTGACGACCCCGCCCTCCAGGACGACCTCACCCGCCTCCTCCGGGGCGGTGTCCTCGAACCAGTCGAAGTCGCCGAGCCGTCCCGGCTCCCCGGCTGGACCAGACCTGGCGTCGTTTCCCCGAACGAAGACCGCCGCCCCCGCCGCGTCGCCGAGCTGTGCGATCTATTGGCGGACCAACTCACTCCGGAGCTACCCGAGGCGCGCTGGCCGGCTTGGCAGGAGATCGCCATCCTCTGGGCCGAGCTGAGCGTTTTGCACGATGCCCCGGACCTCCGGTTCGCGCCATCCCAGTTGGCCGCTTTTGCCCGCATCCAAACAACGCTCGACGCGTCCTTCGCCACCTGGCTTCGTCGCCACGACGCGGTCCTCGCCGGAAAACGACTCCCGATGCCGCACCACCTGTTCCACGTCCCCGAGTATCTTGCCTACCGCCGCCGTCAAGGTCAGACCGACCGCGTCGCCCTCCTCGTCCTCGATGGCCTCGCCCTCCGCGACTGGCGCCTCATTGGCCCGACTTGGCGCGCCCGCCACCCCGACTGGCTTCTCGATGAGCGCCTCCTCCTCGCCCAAATTCCCACCATCACCGCCGTTTCCCGTCAAGCCCTCATCGCCGGCCTTCGCCCGGCCGATTTCGCCGGCACGATCGACCACAACCGCGCCGAACCCCGTCGCTGGGCCGAGTTCTGGACTCGGCAGGACAACCCCCTCCCGGCCGACGCCTGCCCATACCTCCGCCTCGGCGCTGGTGCGGACGAGTCCCTCGCGCTCCTCGGTCCTCGCGTCCGCGCCGCCTGCCTCGTCGACAACAGCATCGACGAGATCGTCCACGGCGCTCGCCTCGGCGCCGCCGCCGTTCAGGCATCGCTCCACATCTGGCTAGACCAGGTCTCGCCCCGGCTGGAAGCGGTCATCGCTGGCCTGCTCGCCCAAGGGTTCACGGTCTACCTCGGCAGCGACCATGGTCACGTCGCCGCCCGCGGCATCGGCCAGCCGGCGGAAGGCGTGGTCGTTGAGACACGTGGTCGGCGTGCCCGCACCTACCGTGACCACCACGCGGCCAGCCGCGTACACGACGACTTCTCCCCCACCGAGATCTGGGGCCGTGATGGCCTCCTCCCCGACGACCTGTGGGTTGTCATCCCGCAGGGTCGCGACGCCTTCGCCCCCCGTGGCGAGACGGTCGTCACCCACGGTGGCCTCACCCTCGACGAGGTCGTCGTCCCCTTCGTCACCATCGGACCAGGCTGACCGATGGACAAGAATGTTGGCTTCAACCGCAACATCCGTCTAGCCTGGTTGGACGCCACCGCCGCCCTGTGCTCTGAGGTCGCCGATCCGGCGGCCATTCGTGCGGCTCTCGACTCCATCGTTGGCGACGACATCGCGAGCCCAACCAATCGTCGCAAGGCGATCGACATCCTCCTCAACATCTGGATCAAGACCGCCGGCGTTGCCCCGCCCCTCCGCGCCGAAGCCGTCGCGCGGTTCGCTGAAGCCGCTGCAATCGACCGGCTCTGGCTCCACTACGGGTTGACCCTCCTCTACTACCCCTTCTTCAGGGAGACGGCCGCCGCCATCGGCCAGCTCGCCCGCTACGGCGACCCCATCACCCCCGGACTCGTCAAGCACCGCCTGGTTGCTGGCCGCGGCCAGCTCGGCTCCCTCGACAAAGCCGTCGAGCGGGTCATCTTCTCGCTCCGCGACTGGCGTCTCCTTACGGATGCGGACCAGCGCTCCGCCTATCGAGCGCTTCAGCCGTCTCTGTCAACCACTTCCGTCGGTTTGGAGGCATGGCTTCTTGCCTGCGCCGTCCACGCCCACCCCGCCGACGAGCTCCCCGTCGCCGATCTGCTCCGCCTTCCCGAGCTCTTCCCTTTTACCCTCCCCCTCACCGTCGACGACCTCCGTCGCTCCCCCCATTTCGAGGTGCGTCGCCAGGGCAGCGGCTGGGACGCAGTGTCGCCGGCATCACCATGGGCGCAAAAGAGCGGACCAGTGAACGCACCCTCCTGCGACTGATCAGGGTCTGTAGATCGGAAGACTGCGCGCTGAGCGTCGGCGCTTTTCACCTATATGCCCATTTTCACGGCCGATCTCGGCGTCCCACATCAACCTCGGCTGCCCCGATCCATGGCTAGAGTTTCGACTGCAGGGAGTGTTCAATACGTTCTCCGATCTATATGGTACAATGTAATGACAAAGCAATGACAAGGAGAGTAACGTGGAGATTGGGGAGCGCACGATCCAAACGTTGCGGCAGGCGCGGGCGGCGCGGATGCTCACGGTGCGCGCCCTCGCCGAGGCCGCGAACTGCTCCCCGCACACGGTTCATGAGGTAGAGCGAGGTAAGCGCGTCCCTCGGTTTGACACCGTCCGCCGCCTGAGCGCTGCGCTCGGCGTCGAACCGGAGGGAATTGCCGAGTTTCGGCGGGCACTGATGATCGAGGAGGAGCGCGCGTGAAGACCGGGATGACCACCTTTCGCGCCGGCGTATACCATCGGGTCAGCTCGGAGGAGCAGGTCGAGGGCTACTCCCTCGACGCCCAGGCTCGTGCCACCCGCCTCTACGCCGGCGCGCACGGCTGGGACGTTGTCAGAGAGTACGCGGACGAGGGCAAAAGCGCCCGAAGCGACGACCTCGCCAAGCGCCCGGCCTTCCGGCAGATGCTCGAGGACGCCAACGCGGGGCTGCTCGACGTGATCGTGGTCCACAAGCTCGACCGCTTCAGTCGCAACCTGCGCATCACGTTGGAGACGCTGGAATCGCTAGAGCGGCGGCGGGTCGGGTTCGTTTCGATCTCCGAACAGATGGACTTCACGACCCCGATCGGGCGGGTCATCCTCGCGACGCTCGCGGCCTTCGCCCAGTACTACTCCGACAACTTGGCGAGCGAGGTCCGCAAAGGCAAGGCGGAGCGCAAGGCGCAGGGACTCTACAACGGCCTCCTCCCCTTCGGCCTCAAGGCGAATCATGAGGGCATCCCGGTCCCCGACCCCGAGACCTACCCCGGGTTGTTGCTCGCCTTCCGCCTCGCAGTGGAGGGGAAGAGCGACCGCGACGTGGCCGACGCCCTGAATGCGGCCGGCTACCGGACGACCGGCAACCGGGGCCGAAACCCGTTTACCAAGGACACCGTCTGCCGTCTTCTGCAGAACCGCCTCTACCTCGGTGAGCTCCCCGATGGTAACGGTGACCCGGTCCCGGCCGCCCACGACCCGGTCCTCGACGAGGAGCTGTTCGAACGGGCCCAGGAGGCACGCGCGGCCAACCGTCGCTCGGTCGGCCCGCTGAGCGTCCCGCGCCAACGCCGCACCCATTCCCTTTCCGGGCTCGGCGTCTGCGGGCGGTGCGGCGGCAGGTTGCACGTGATGACCGACCGCCACGCCAAGGCCCGCGTCTACTGCTACCAGGGTCGCCAGGCGAAGTCGTGCGCCCAGCGCTCGACAATCCTCGACGTGATCGAAGGGCAGCTCGCCGCGTACCTGGCAACGTTCCGGCTCCCCGAGGAGACGGTGGCGCAGGTGGTCCGGCTCCACGAGCGCGCCGACGACCAGCGGGACGACGCCGACCGGCGACGGCGGGAGATCGCGAGCCGGATCGAGCGGATCGCCGAGATGTACAAGTGGGGCGACCTCACGCGGGAGGCGTACCGGGCGGAGCGGGAGCACCTCGAGGCCGAAGTTGCGACGCTGCGCGGGGCGACGGACCGGGCGGGCGTCTTGGTCCAGGCGGCGGCGCTCCTGCGCAACCTCCCGGCGGCGTGGGCGGCGGGAACGCCCAAGCAGCGCAACGCCCTCGCCCGGCTGGTCTTCCGGTCCGTGGAGGTCGTCGACGATCGCGTGGTCGCGGTGGTCCCTCAGCCGGACTTCGCGCCGTTTTTCGTCGCGCGGGCGGAGGACGAGGGCCGCGTCGCGGACAACGACAACGGCGTCGGAGCGGCGCCGCTGTCAAACGAGGTTATGAACGGGCGGAAGCGACGGGGGTCGGTTTCGCGGGTGCATCCTGCCCCTGGGTGCCCTAGTGTTCACCGAACCACCGGATCGGCGACCCGTTGGCCGCTCCAAGCGAGATGCGTGCCAGACGCCTCGGCGGCGTAAGCTCTCGCCCGACCAGGAGGCAACGATCCGGACTACTGCTCCGACCCACACCTTGCGCGAGTTGGCCGCCGAGTTCGGCGTCAGCCATGAGACGGTCCGAGCGGTTCTTTGCAAGGCGGAGATGGCCGGCGTCACCTAGTGCACGACTCGACCAATTCGCGACATAAGCACGTCACCCGCACGCCGCGGGATCGCGTCGCTGCCCCGCGTTCCGGGCTTTGCGGCCTCGCCGATTGGCAGGTTCCAGAACGGCTGCGGGCCGGCAGGTTTTGGACCCCAACGGGTCCTGGCGGTCTCAGCCCCGAGCGCTGCGAAAATCTCGAGAGAATCGCCACGCGTTAGCTTGGCGGCGCACCGAGATAACAGCGACATCAGGCCAAAGCGAGCTCTTTCCGCATCCATCGGACCCCCTCAGCAACCCATCGGTCCTCGTCGTCCTGCGGAGGCGCGGGGACCGTTTCCAGGGCCAGACAGAGACGATCGGGATCCGGAGTGTGCTCCCGGAGGATTTGCAGGATCTGGTGCAAGTCGACGTTGCCTTCACCCAGAGGCGTCGCGTATTGGCACGCGTGGTACCCGGTTGAGCCGGGCGTCCAGGGCAAGACGCGGACGTCCTTCAAATGAACGAGGACAACATACGGGGCGAGCAAGCGCGTGGCCTCGACTGGCTCTTCGCAGACGGCAAAGGGGCTACCGACGTCGAGCAACGACCGCAAGGACGGCGATTGCACCGCCTCTATCACCCGTAAGATCTCGCTCGCTCGATAATCGTAATGGTTCTCGAGCGCCAGAATGACCCCGGCTTCCTCGGCTGCCTGCACAATCGGTCGCACGTTCTCGATGATGAGGTCAATCTGTTCGGCAACCGGGATCTCTTTGTTAAATCGGTTGTACGTCATCGGCGGGTTGAATTTGATTATGCGCACCCCACCGAACGCTTTGTAGCGTTCGATGGCGGCCACGGCGTCCTCTTGGCCCCGGCGCGCCTGATCTCCGGTGCAGACCATATCCGCGCCAACCACTGGCATGAGCTCGAGATGGAATTTGGCGAGCAATGATTTGAGTCCGTCCAGATAGCGAGGGTCGTCCCACCGCTCGATATGGCAGTGGGCAACATCGACCCCAAGCTCTCCACATCGGTTGAAGAGCCACTCAAGGGGATCGCTCGGTGTCGCCTGGCTGACGTGCAGCGGGTTTGCCGCGAAGTACGGTTTGGGGAGGCCCCGTTGGTCGTAAGTCACGCTATCTCGTGAACAAAAATACGGTCCGTCGGGAGACGATAAGAACCATTGGTAGCACCATTGCGCGATGCCCATCCGCATAGGTGAATCTCCTCAAACATGGGACTGGGGGATTTTCCTCGGCCACGTGGGGTGCGTAAGTTCAGGGAACTCTTTACAGAGGCCCGCTCGCGGCATGGCAGCGTCATTACCGGAGAGCGGGCTCGAACAGCCGAGGCACTACGGGACGGCCCGAATCGGCCGACTCGTAGGCGGCGAAGGAAGTTGCCAGCGTGTTCAAATGATCGCGACCTGACATCGTCGGCTCGCGGTCGTCACGCAGGGCCCGCAGCATTTCAACCATCAACCCACGGAATCCGGTCGATTCGCCTTCTGCGGCAATCGCCTCGACGCGCCCGTCGGGTCCGGCGTGCCGGAGTGTCGACTCGTCGTCGGGACCGGCCACTTCGATTGCCCCCTTCGAGCACTCGACGAGGACTTCCCCGTACCAGTTGGTCTGCCAGCTCTTACGCCCCACGTAATTGTCAATGCTGAGGTAGATGTTACCGACGCAGCCCCGGCGGAACTTCACGATCGCGTCGAAGTGGGTGTCGCCTGGACCGTCCTCGACGCCTCGCATCCCTCCACGACCGGTGACGCAGTAGACGCTCGTTGGCTCGTCGTCGAGGAGGTAGCGGAAGAGGTCGAAGGCATGGATGCCGATCTCCATGATGGTCATCTGCGGGCGACGCGCGTAAGGTTTCGGCGGGCTCCATCCGAAGTGGGAGAGAAGATAGACGGCGTGGAACGGGTCTCCGTAGCCGTCCGACTTCAGGAGCTCCTTCGCCCGATTCATCGTAGACGTGTAGCGGAAGCGATGACCAATCCCAAGCCGAACGCCAGCTCGGTCGCACATCTCCACGATCTCGCGGGCGCTGTCGATCTCCCACGCAAGCGGCTTCTCGATTAGGAAGTGCTTTCCGGTGGGGGCCCCCGCTTGCACCGCTGCGAATCGCGAGTTCGTCAATGAGTTGGGGTCGATCGAGACCTGCGTGCAGACATCAACGAGCTCGATATCCGGATCGGCCATCAAGTCTTCCATCCGCGTGTAGGAGCGGACGAAGCCAAATTCGCGCTTGAATGCTTCGGCCGCCTCGGGGCGGATGTCGCAACAAGCGACGAGATCGACGAGGTCGCGGTAGGCTAGGAGGTGGTAGCGACCGATGTCGCCACAGCCGAGCAAGCCGAGCTTTTTTCTCGGCAGCATCTCCTCAGTCATGGGCAAGCTCCTGGGCAATCAACACCCCGAACGGCGGATAAGTGGCAACCACGCCACGCGAAGTATACTCTTGGATTATCGATGATCGTCAACCGATCATCGATAATTAGCTCAAGGACCGGTTGTCGCGCCTTGAGAGCAGGACACACGCCGCGGTGACCCAGGAGAGACACTCGTGCTAGAGCCACCAGATCCCGGACTTGAGATCGGGCCCATCCGCAACCTTTCGGCACACCAAATCGTGAAGGCAGCGAGTCTCGTACGGCAGGGCCGAATCTATAGCCTCGCCGCCCCGCGATTCCGCGGTATGCCCCTCTTCCCCGGTCACCCCAACTTCGAGGTGCTCGGCTTTCGTTCGCCACGCGGCATTCGCATCGCCCGTGAGGAGCCTTGGGGTCCGCACAACGACGCTTGTCTCGGCTACATGTCGGAGGTGATCTTCGGTTCCATGCACACCGGAGCGCATATCGACGCGCTGGCCCACATGACTGTAGGGCAGGATGCGCACTGGTACGGCGGCGCTACGGAGGATGAGCATCTCGGCGACTTCGGTCCCACCCAGGGGGACGGCGCCAAGCTGCCACCGGTATTCACGCGTGGTGTCCTCCTCGACGTGTCTGGTCACCGCGGCACCACCGCCCTACCCAAGGGCGAGCCGATCACTGCCACAGAGCTCGAGGTTGTTGCCGACGCACAGGGCGTTACGGTCGAGCCTTGGGATGTCGTCCTCGTACGGACCGGTCTGATGGGCTTTTGGCCAGACCGGGAGCGGATGGCGGAGCACCGGGGCGCCGGCCCGGACATCTCCGCCGCACACTGGTTGGTCCAGCGCGGCGTGGTGGCGACCGGCTCAGACACGGAGACCTACGAGGTACAGCCGGCCCCAGACCCCGGCACGCCGAGCAATCCTCAACCGGTTCACACTCACCTGCTCATCGAGAACGGCATCTATATCATGGAGAGTCTCGATCTCGAGACGGTCGCGCAGGAGCGCGTGTACGAGTTTCTCTTCGTCGCGCTGCCCGTCAAGATTGTTGGCGCGACCGGCTCCATGATCGACCCGGTTGCCATTATTTGACGATCATGGCGGCCGCCTGCACCGAGATAGTAGCCTGTACATGCGTGGTGCTGTTGGCGACCTTCGACTACCAGGGAGGCGCTGCTCTGCCGCTACGATCGGTGTGGCTCAATCCAGCTGGAAGCGGATCTATTCACGTGGTTGGTCGCGCCGCATGCGCGGCAGGATCTCGACGCCGTGCTTACCGACATTCCCCACGAGCCACCCGCCTTACGCCGACTTGTACCAACGCTTATGGCTAGCCGTCCCGTCGTGCGCTTATGGCTTTCGCCACGAATGCTCGGGCTCGTAACCGAGCACTCGTCGAGCCTTCTCGATGCTGAATGGGAGGTCTCCACTGCGCCAGGTGTTCGCCTTGTCGTGCAGCTCGGGATAGAGGTCCAGGACCAACGCGCGCGGGTCACCGCGAACCGTCACGTCTGTGGCGATGATGAATGCATCAAACAGAGGAAGGTTGTCAGCCTCGACGGCAAGGCGGACAGCCTGCGCGGCGTCACGCGCGTCGACGTACTCCAGCCAGGTCAGGAAATCCTGGCCGAGCGGCTGGGGCGGTTGGATGTCGAAGACCTTCACCGGATCATCTCGGTGGGGAAAGGTAACGCGTAGCAACCGCAAGGCAATCGTTTGCAGCCGGGTCGCCCGTGCAACCGCCCGGTACATCTCCTCGTTGAGAACCTTGGAAAGGCTGTATGTGTCCTCTGGCCGGAGAGGATGCTCTTCGTCGAAGGGAAGGTAGTCGACCTCGAACGGACGGTTGCCGGTCCGGAAACCGACGCCGATCACGAAATAGCTGCTCGCGGCGACGATCTTTCGAACGCCGTGCCGCTGCGCCGCAGCGAGGAGGTAATAGGTGCCGAGCACGTTAGTTCGAAACGCTTCATCTGCCGGGAGATCGGGCGGACTGAATCCCTCGGAGCGCATGCGAGCGGCCAGTTCGGCGGAGTCGGTCGGAACCGGAATCGCGCCGAGGTGAACGATGACGTCCGGGTGGGCTTCCCGCACCACTCGATCGCAATCCTGCTGCGACGTCAGTTCCCCGAGCATGAGCGGGCAGTCGCTCTCGAACGGGAAGGAGGCTTGCTGCGGACTAATCCGATCGAACAGGACGACCCGATGCGATGGCGCGAGTTCCGCCGCGACGTAACGCGCCAGGTTGCCCGACCCGCCTGTGACCAAAATGGTCGCCATCAGAAAGACCATCCCCCTCGTGGCCGCTCCATCACGCAGCCAACGTTACGCCGCTGGCTCAATAGCAATCTTGCCGACCTCCTCGCCATCGATCTTCCACCCCCGTTCTGGCGTCAAGGCCATCACCGCATCTCGAGCGCGTTCCAGTGGCAAGCGGTGGGTCAGCAACTCTTCGAACGGGAACGCCTGGCGCTCCAATAGGCGGAGGCTCTGCAGGAAGTGGCGAAGGCCGTAGCCATAGGCGCCCACCAGGGTGATGTTGTTGGTGAGGAGGTGCTGATTGGGGTTGATCGGGATCGTTCCACGATCCGCGTAGCATCCAATTTCGACGAAGTGGCCTCCCATACGCAGGCAACGGATGCCCTCGATCACGGCCATCGGGACGCCCGCTGCCTCTACGGCGACGTCGACTCCTCGGCCGGCAATTGTCGCCTCGCGCACGACGCGCACACGCTCGTCGGGGTCGGTGATATCAGCGATGTCGATCGTAAGGTCGGCGCCGAATCGCCGCGCCATGTCGAGCCGGCGCTTGGGACCGCCGATCATAATCACGCGGGTCGCTCCACACGAGATGGCCGTCGCGAGCGCCAGTAAGCCGATTGACCCCGACCCTTGGACCAAGACCGTGTCTCCGGGACGGACGTTGGCTCGCTGGACGCCCTGATTGGCGCTGGAGAACGGTTCCGTGAGAAAGGCAATCTCCGGTGGCAAGTCTGTTTTGAAGAAGCGGGCGCCACGCGGGAGGTGAACGATCTCCGACCAGGCGCCGGTCAGCTTGCGGTCATTGTTGTTACTGAAGCCGGCGACAAACTCGGCGTTTTCGCAGAAGGCCACCGGTTCAGGGTTGACGATGCAGTTGTAGCAAGAGCCGCAGGGCGCGGTTGGCATGACCACCACCCGGTCACCGACCGCGATTGGCTTGCCCTCGCTATCATGGGTGAGCCCGGGGCCGAGTTGTTCGACGATCCCAGTGAATTCGTGGCCGAGCACGATCGGGTATGGAATGCCTGGGGCCTCGCCGCGGTAGATATGGGTATCGCTGCCGCAGGTACCGCAAAGCTCGACGCGGAGGAGCAACTCTCCCGGTGCCGGCTCGGGAACGTCGTACTCCTCGATGACGAAGGACTCGTTAGGTGCAGGTAGGACGGCCGCACGTGCCCGTCGAGCCACCTTCACTCCTCTCCCTGTGATTTTAACGGTTGGCAAACGCACCGCTGCCCGCGACGCGGGACCAGTGCCTCTTCAGTCAGACGAGATCGGGTTCCTACTATCACCCTATCACGAGCTGGAATGACGACGGGCCGGACTGCATCACGCCGCCCGGCCCGTCCCCTCCGTTGGTCAGCTCAGACTGCGAGAGTGCTGGAAGGATGCCCACCGGCCCGGGAACCATGCTCTGAGCGGGCCAACCTGCATGTCCACCACACTGAGTCGCGGCAGGCACTCCCGTCACAGCCCCGTTATGCCTTGGAAATCAGCTGTTGGATCCGCGCTGCACCCTCTTTCACCGAGGTCGCGCTATCCTTGTCGCCCAGCACGACAGGCGATGCGACGTCAGAGAGGACGTGGAGTCCCTCCAATTCGCCGGCATGCGGATTCGGGACGAAGTTGATCCAGGCATCTGCTAGCCCAGCGCGCGAGGCCTCGATCACTTCCTGGAACGCCTTGATGCGCTCGTCGTCCTTGTAGGCCGGGTTGTCCCACACGCTCTTGATAACCGGAATATACCCGGGCGGGTTCGCCGGCAAGAACCGGATGTAGTTCTCCGCCGTCATGAGGAACTGGATGAACTTCTTGCCCTCAGCCGTGTGCTTGCCCTTCTTGAACGAAACGAACGAGCTGTTCCCCATGAACGCGCCCTTGCCGTTTTTCGTCGGCACGGCCGCGGCGCCAAACTGCTGGAACACCTCCGGACCCGCGGCCTGGAGCGCGCCACCCAACCAGCTGCCGTACACGAACATAGCGATCTTGCCGGTGGTCATGGCAGCTTGCGCTTCGGGCCGATCGTATCCGCTCGCGCCCGGTGGAGAAAACTTGGAGAGTGCCTTGTAGAAATCGAGGGCCTCAACCGTGTTAGGACGATCGAAGATGTTTTGCTGGCCTGTTTTGTGGTCCAACACTTCGGCGCCGTTGGACAGCATCAGGCTGTAGAAACCCTGATCCGTCACGTGGCTTTTCGATGCCGTCGTCAGAATGCCGTAGATACCGTCCTTCGTCAGGGCTTCCGCGGCGGCCAAGAGTTCGTCCCACGTCTTGGGCACGGCCAAGTTAGTCTTTGCCAACAGGTCCTTGCGATACCAGAGCACGACGGAATTGTGGACGTTCGGGAACGCATAGAAACTGCCGTTGCTCTTGTTCATCTGTACGAAGCTAGCAGCACTCGGCGCGAAGTATTCTTCTTCGCCGCCGAGCGCCGCGATGACGTCGTCGAGCGGATTGAGGGCTCCTAAACGGTTGAGCGACCCTCCGTAGACAACGTTTGCCAAGGCGACATCGGGGACGTTGCCCGATTCGACGGCCGCAACGAATTTCGGATAGATGTCACCCCAGGGGATATTGACCAGATTGACCTTGATAGTCGGGTTTGCTTTCTCGAAATCGGCAATGACGTCGCCGAGTACTTTGAGAAAGTAGTCCTCAACCTCCGGATTCCAGAACTCGACGGTGACCTGCCCCTGGGCCGAAGCCGTACGGCGCAAGAAGGGTCCACTCACCGCCGCCGACAGTCCTAGCGCAGCGCTACCCTGCACGAGCCGGCGCCGATCAATCCTGCGGGCGAGGGTTTGCGCTGTGACATCTGCCGGATGCCCGTTACCCATGGTCCTCATCCTTTCGTGCTTCGCCGACACGATCGCCGGCGATCCATCTTCAACCCGCTGCCTGTGCTCGCGCTAAACATTCCGTCTTGAAATCAGGCCGCGCCCTCCTGGTCCCAGTCGGGGATGATCGCGGTCCCCGCCGGGAACTCCTTGATGATGTGGTCAACCCTCCCTTCCAGTCCTGATCCCGCGCGGTGGCCGCTGAGCACCATGATGAAGCGCACGCCCTTTTCCGGATCGACCGGCCAGCCACCGTTGTGCCAGACATTGGGGCGCAGAATCATCGCTTCGCCTTGCGGCACTATCGCGCAGACGAAGTCGTCCGGCGTCGGCTGCTCGTTCGAGTCGGACGCGTCCTTGCACGCGGCGAGCGGGATGCAGAAGTCTCCTTCAATCGGGACGAATAACTCCTCGGTCTGGAGGTGACGATCGAACAGGCCCTGAGGGTTGCGGTCGAAGGAGTAGAAGAAGGACACGTCTACGTTAGGGTCGTTCGTATTGAAACCCGCCCACGCCGGGAAGAAGTCCACCGTTCGGGCTCGATCCGACGAGGGGAAAACCACGCGCCGCGCAAGGTGCGCGTACTGAGGGCCATCAAGCGAAACGATCGGGATGCGATGAACGCCCGGCTTGTCCATAGTGCTCCTTTGCGTCCGCGACCGGACTCGTCGATCCGGTCCAGTCACGCTTCGAGATTGCGGTCGGCCAGTTCCGACAGCTCTAGGAGGTGGTTCACCATCACCATCTGGGCTTCCGCCGGGTCGCCAGAGCGGAGCGCGTCGACCACCGCCTGATGCCGCTGGGCGATCACTTCGGGCGGCAGCTGGAGGACGCCGACGACGGCGAACTGTGTCCAGATCGCTGGGTTAATCGACAACCAAAGGCGGAGGAGCAGCCGATGGTCGGCCGCCTCGCAGATGATCTGGTGGAAGCGAACATCGCGCTCGATCATCGCCGTGGTCTCGCCTGCTTGGGCGAGTTCGTCCATCTCCTCGACGAGCTTATCGAGTTCGTCAATTTGGTCCGAGGTCAAGCGCTCGGCTGCGCGTCTGGCCGCTTCCCCTTCGAGGAGGGCGCGCATCTCGTACATCTCATCGATGTCCGAGCGCTCGAGTTTGCGGACCACGCAGCCACGATTCGTTGAGTAAACGACGAGACCGGTGGCCTCAAGCTCGCGCAGCGCTTCGCGGACCACCGTCTGACTGACACCGAGTTCTCGGGCGACCCGACTCTCCACGATACGCTCACCCGGTTTGAAGTGCCCGCGAGCGATCGCCTGGGTCAAGTTTTCGTGGACATCGACACGTAGCGCGCGCCTCTCGCGGAGGCTCAACATGCTTTCTCTCCCGTCAAGGAAACCGATTATCGATGTGCGATAATCGATATCGTGGGGTATAGTACGAGTGGTCAAGTCGATTGTCAAGCGTGACCACGTCGAAGGGCTGGTCGAGGTGTCGAACCAAAGACCGCACGGAGAGGGGTTAGCCAATGCGGTTTTCCGAGCGTGTCGTGTTGGTGACGGGCGCGGGATCGGGAATTGGGCAGGCGACCGCCATCCTGTTCGCGCGAGAGGGCGCCTCGGTGGCGGTCCTCGATCGTGAAGGTGAGCGCGCTCAGCAGACAACCGAGCAGATCCAGGACGAGGGCGGTCGGGCATTGCCGCTCGTGGCGGACGTGCGCCGAGAAGCCGAGATCGCGGCCGCCGTCGAGCAGACCGTGGCGACGTTCGGCCGCCTCGATGTATTGCACAACCACGCCGGCATCCTCCATCCCCGCGACGCCTCAATCGTGGAGATCGAGGAAGCCATCATCGACGAGGTCTTGGCGATCAACGTGAAGGGGATGATGCTCGTCGGGAAGCACGCCGCACGCGCCATGATCCAGGGCGGACGGGGCGCAATCGTGAATACAGCCTCGGACCTGTCGCTCATTGCCTTGCCGGGCGTCTGCAGCTACGTCACGAGCAAGTCGGCGATTCCGGGACTGACGCGCTCGATGGCCACCGATCTGGCGCCACACGGCATCCGCGTCAACGCGATCGGCCCAGGGTTCACCTACACGCGGATGACGGAAGGGCTGGCAGCGAACGTCGAGGTGCTTGAGGCCATGCGCAAGACCTATCTCATTCAGCGCCTTGGCCAGCCGGACGACGTTGCCCGCACCGTGCTGTTCTTGGCGTCTGACGACGCGGCATTCGTGACGGGCGCCTTCTTGCCGGTCGACGGGGGACACACGGTTCAGTAGAGAATCGCGGGGAGAGGACACGAGGAATGCAAGCGATCTGCGCGCAATGGACCAGCGACGCCAAGACGCCCGAGGTGCCCGGAACGATGACGGCTGTCGTCCTACGCCATGCTGGCCGTGACGGCGTCGAGGTCGGTACGGTACCGATCCCGCAACCCGGTCTGATGGAAGTGCTGTGTGCGGTCGATGCAGCCTACATTTGTGGCACCGATCCACACATCATCAACGGCGACTATCCCAACTTTTGGCCCCGCGGGTACCCATTTGTTCCCGGCCACGAGTGGGCGGGGACGGTCGTTGGACTCGGTGAGGGAACGGCAAACTTTGGGTGGCAGGTTGGGGATCGGGTTGCGGGAACGTCGCACTGTGGGTGTGGCTATTGCCGGATGTGCCTGACCGGACGCTACAACCTCTGCGAGAACTACGGCAACGAGGCGCTTGGCCATCGCCAGTACGGGCACTACACCGCCGGGGCCTACGCCGATTACGTCGTCCATTCGGTAAAAAGCCTCGTCAGGGTTCCGCGGGCTATGGAGCTGGAGGAAGCCGCCGCGATCGATCCGGCGGCCATCGCCCTGCACACGGTCAAACGCGCCCGCCTCGCCCCCGGCGACGACGTGGTCGTCATCGGCCCAGGGCCGATGGGACTGATGGTCGTCCAGTGTGCGCTCGCGATGGGCGCTGGCCGGGTCCTGGTGGTCGGTCGCGGCCTGCGTTTGGCGAAGGCCGAAGAGATCGGTGCAGAACCCGTGGATTTCAGCGCGACCGATCCGGTCGCGGCCGTGATTAGCGCGACCGGCGGCACGGGCGCGGATACCGTGATCGATTGCGCCGGCTCTGCCAACTCACTGGCCCAGGCCGTTGAGATGACCCGCAGGGGAGGTCGCATCTCGGTGGTCGGGATCCCCTTGCAGAACAGCCCGCTTCCGGTCGCCAAGCTGGTCCTTGAAGAGATCGATCTCCACGGCGTGCGCGCGAATCCTAACTCCGCCGAGGAAGTGCTCCCTCTAATGCAACGTGGCCTGGTCAGTGCCCAGCGACTGCTGACCCATCGTTTCCCGCTGTGCGAATTTGCTGCCGCGCTGGACACCTTCGTCGAACGACGAGACGGCGCCACCAAAGTGCTCATCGTCCCCGATCGATGACAGGAGAAGCTAGAGGCACCTAGACCTACCGATGATCAGGTTCTGGAGGACCGGGAGCGCGGCACCACTGGAGGCGTACATGCAGAGTGATACTCGGGCATTGGTGCAGCCGTCCGCGCTGAAGCCCCGAAACAAGGCGCTGATGCGGGAGCACATGCTGGGCTACCTTCTCATGCTCCCTCTGGCGATCATTCTTACGATCCTGATCTTTTATCCCTTGGTGCTCGTCGTTCGCAACAGCTTGCTAGACAAGCATTTCGGCTCGCCCGCTGCTCCCTTCATCGGTTTCGCCAACTACTCGGCGCTCCTCGGCTCAGGCCGGTTTTGGTTGGTGGCGGGCCATTCCGTTATCTGGACGATCGTCTCGGTCTGCTTCCAGGTGATCGTCGGGTTCTCGCTGGCCCTGCTGCTCAACCAGCACCTGTACGGCAAGGCCTTCTTCCGGGGGCTATTCCTGCTGCCATGGGTGATCCCGGGCGTGGTCGTGGCCCTCATCTGGAAGTGGATGCTCAACGACCTGTATGGGATCGTCAACAATTATCTCGGTAAGGTGGATTCGGCGTGGTACGGGCTGGCCTGGTTCTCAGATCAAAAGCTGGCGATGCCAACGGTGATCGGGGTCAACGTCTGGCGCGGCGCCCCGTTCGTCATGGTCATCCTCCTTGCCGGCCTGCAGACGGTGCCGCGCGAGCTCAAAGAGGCCGCTTCGATCGACGGAGCAAACCGGGTACAGCAATTCTGGCACGTGACGATCCCGCACATGCAGAAGATATTGGCGATCGTCGCCCTCGTCTTTATGCTCTTCAACTTCAACAACTTCGACTTGATCTACTTGATGACCCAAGGGGGCCCTTCGGACCGGACGATGACCCTCCCGGTGTTTACCTATGAGCTCGGGTTCAGGGGCATGGACATCGGAGCCTCCACTGCGGTCGCGGTCATCATGCTTGTGGCGCTGGCGGCTGTGTCACTCGTCTACCTCAGGTGGTTTGCTGCCAAGTACGCGACGGAAAGGTAACGATCGTGCCCAGGGCGTCGAACCGGCTCTTGCTCGTGGGTGGGATGAGTCTCACCACCTTCATCATCACCTTCCCGTTCTACTGGCTCGTGATTTCCTCGATCAAGAGCCGGAGCGGGCTCTTTACAGTGGACCTGTGGCCGGACAGGCTGACGATCGAGAACTACACCAACATTTTGCACCAGTCGGAGTTCACCCGTTATTTCCTGAACAGCGTCGTCGTGGCCGTGGTGGTGACGGTCGTCACGATCGGTGTGTCTGTGCTCGGGGCCTTCAGCCTGGTGTTCTTTCGCTACCCCGGACGCGAGATGTGCGGACGTCTCATTTTGTTCACCTACATGTTCCCCGGCGTCGTCATCATTATCCCCATCTCCAACATCATGAGTGCTCTTCACCTGGCGGACAACATCGTCAGCGTGATGATCGTGGAATTGGTCCTGACCGTGCCCTTCGGTGTCTGGATGCTGCGCGGATTCTTCATGGACATTCCTCGCGAGCTTGAGGAGGCAGCGATCGTCGACGGTGCTTCCAAGATGCGCGCCCTGATCGGCATCCTGCTGCCGTCCGCGTCCCCCGGCATAGTCGCTGTCGCCGTCTTTACGTTCATCTTCTCGTGGAACGAGTACCTCTACCCACTGGTGCTCATCAACAACGAAGCGTCGAAGACCTTGCCGCTGGGGATCGCAGGCTTCATGGGCCAGTTGACCGTCCAATGGGGACCGTTGCTCGCCTCCGGTGTCCTGTCGACCATTCCCATCCTCGTCCTCTTCGTCTTCCTGCAGCGTTTCCTGATCGAGGGACTAACCGCCGGCGCGGTCAAGGGCTGAGCCGACCGCCGGACGGTTGATGAAATTCAAAGGGGAACAGATGGGCAGGCACAGAGTTGGTCACACGGGCATCACGTGGCTTCCGTACTTCGAGCCGACGCGGGCGCTCGCCGAGGTGGCGGCGCTCGGCTATCAGGGGTTCGAGACGTTCGGCATCGCCGTCGAGGACTACGAACGGCAGCGAGGGGGCTTTGCCTCGTTACTCGAACAGCATCGGATCCCCTTGGTCGCCGCCTACGTATTTACCCCGTTGATCGATCCGGACACCGCCCAGGAGGACGTCGAGAAGAACGTCGCCTGGGCGAAGCTCACGAAGGACCTTGGCGGAGAGGTCCTCGTCGTCGGGGCGACGGAACAGCCGCATAAACGATTCACCCCCGCTGAGTATGACCGGATGGTGCGGACACTCAATGAGATCGGCAAGCGCTGTCTGGACATCGGCGTACGGGCTTGCTTCCATCCCCACACCGGCACGCCGGTGGAGACGCGTGAGCAGATTGATCGGGTAATTGGCCAGGTCGATCCTCGCTATGTCTTCTTCGCCCCGGACACCGGCCAGATTCAGAAGGGCGGGAGCGACCCGAGCGACGTTATCACCACCTACCTGTCTCAGGTGAAGCATGTGCACCTGAAGGACTATAGCGGCGTTCAGATGGAGTACGACGCGGACGGGAAGGAGATCGACCGGACCGGATACGTGAACTACGTCCCGCTTGGTGAAGGAGTCGTCGACCTGCCAGGGATCGTTGCCATACTTGACGAGGCGGGGTACGAGGGCTGGCTAAACGTTGAGCTCGACGGGACCGAACAGGCACCGCGTCCGGCGATTGAAGCCGCAGCGATCAGCAAGCGCTATCTGGAGACTCTCCTGTGTGAGGAGATCGCGCGCGACGAAGGGAAGGGTGGATGCGACTCGGCCTAACAAACTACACCTATCAGTGGCTCTTCGCGTCCCCCGATGGGCGTGAATTCGTCGATCGAAACTCCGCCGAGTACGACTGGCGAGGGCTGCCACTACCCTACTTTACGCAAACCGGAACAACGGTACGAGCCGATAGCCTCGAGGTCTGGCAGATCGACCGCGCCAAGTCGCTCGGCCTGCCGGTGGTCCACTGCCCGATCTTCGACTGGGACGAGGGTAACGTCCGGCAGATCCGCTCAGTGCTCGCCGAGAACGGGCAGGAACTGGTCCCAGCGGTGGCCGCCAATCTGATCGCCACCGGGGAACCGCTGGAGCGCGAGATCGCCAACGCGGTCGAGCTCATCCGCCGCTACGGGGCGCTCGGAGGCGTCAAGCTCAGTAAGTTCTGCGTAGCGCCGATGGTCCACAACCGGTTCCGCTCGGACCCGCCACTGAGGGAGCAGCTTGACCGCATCATCGCTGCTCTCCCGCCCCTCGTCGCGGCCGCGGCCGAGGCTGGCATCGTCCTCGCGTTCGAGAATCACCTGGATTACCGGGCGAAGGAGGTGGTCGAGATCATCGAGGCCATCGACTCGCCCAACCTGCGCTTCCTTTTCGACACGGGGAATCCGTTCTCGGTGTGCGAAGACCCCGTCGACGCGGCCGAGGTAGCTGCTCCGTACACCGTACTGGTACACATCAAAGATGTGCGCGTGGTGCCGTGGACGCCGATGTCTCCGGGGTACTTTGCCGTCATGTACGCTTGTCCCCTCGGTGAGGGGAACGTTGACCTCGTCGGGATCGTCGACATCCTCGCGAAGCGGGCACCGGACCCAGCGACATTGCCGCTGGCCATCGAGATCACTCCTATTCCGCCCAGCGCTGACGAGGACCGCTGGATGGAGGAAGGGATCTCTTGGATGAAGGCGCACTTTGCGGGTCGCGTCCGCTAATGGAGCGCCGGAGCGTGGTCGATCTCTTGGCGAGGCACTTGGCTACGCCACGGAAGGAGCCGCCTCGCTCTCAAGGTTGAGCCAACGAATCTCATCGGGAGACAACGCGACGTCAAGCGCCGCGACACTCGAGTGGAGCTCCTCCACGCTACGCGGTCCGATAATCGGGTAGGTCGGGAACGGCTGGTGGAGCACCCAAGCCAGGGCCACCTGATTCGCGGTGCATCCCTTGCTACAAGCAAGGTCCTGCGCACGCCGCAACCGCTCCCAATTGTCCTCGCTGTAGTACACGCGGACCACGTCCGGATCGTCCCGCTTTCCGGGCTGGAACCGTCCGGTGAAGAATCCCCAGGCTTGTGACGACCAGGGGAACAGGGGCAGCTGCGTTCGCTCATACCAAGCACGAGAGGCGGGGTCGCCGGCGGAGACGCAATCGGGCCAGGCGGATTCGTTCTGCATCGCCAGGCTTAGGTGCGAACTGCTGCACGCGAAGCCGTCCAGCCCGTGTTGCGCGGCGTAGGCGTTCGCTTCCTCCAGGCGAGTCGTCGTCCAGTTCGAAGCCCCGAACGCCAAGATCCGTCCCGCCTGCTTGTGCTCGTTAAGCGTATCCATGATGGGACCGACCGGGAGACTGGGATCGTCTCTGTGCAGTAGATAGAGGTCAACGGCGTCGGTCTTCAATCTGGCAAGGCTGTCTCGAAGGTCGCACATGACGTCTTCCGGCGTAACACGCTTGCGGTCAACGTTCTGGCACCCGCCCTTGGTGAGGACGACGACATCACCCCGACGACCCCGGTCGTCGAACCAGCGACCCAGCGCTCGCTCGCTGTTCCCCTCGCTGTAGACGTGGGCACAATCGACGATGTTGCCACCCAGCACAAGCCACTCATCCATGATCTCGTAGGTCGTCTCCAGCGTACGGACGTCGAAGACCATGGTCCCAAGCACGAGGCGAGAGAGATCGCGATTCAGCGAGGGGAGGTACCTGTAGTTCATTGCTGCCCGATCCCTTCCGCCGTGGTAGGAGTGCTGTTGTGGCGCACCAGGCGCTCGACTGGAACGCTGCGGGGGCCCCGGCGCGGCACCTTCCTCCGCATCAATCCCGCTACAAGATCTCCATCCCGCCGTCGACATAGAGCGACTGACCCGTCACGAAACTCGAATCGTCGCTCGCGAAGAAGACCACAGCCGGTCCGATCTCACGCGGCTCACCCACGCGGCGGAGGGCGATTCGGTCCAGCACCCCTGCGAGGATTCGGGGATCGTCCAGTACCCACCGTGTCATGTCGGTGTCGAAGACGCCGGGATGGAGGCAGTTGACGCGGATGTTGTGTGGAGCGAGCTCGGCGGCAAGGTTTCGAGTCAATGCCTCGATCGCCCGCTTCGTCGGCGCGTAATGCGTGCGGCCCGGGAGGACCATGCCGGCTTGCACCGATCCAATATTGACGATCGCCCCCGGCCGACCCGTGGCCACCATCTGCCGGGCCACCACCTGGGCGCAGAGCCATTGACCCTTCAGGTTGATGTCGGTGACCCGTTGCCACTCGGCGTCGTCCAGGTCGAGGAAGGGGATAATCGACTCTACACCGGCGTTATTGACGAGGATGTCTATCGGCCCCAAGTGCTCCGAGACCGCCCGAACCATCGCCTCCACTTGGTCGCGCTGCGAAACGTCGGCCTGAATGACTGTGGCCTCCCGGCCCAAGGAGCGAATCGCCTCCGCGACCTCGTCCGCCGCCTCGCGGTGGTGAACGTAATTGACCGCGACGTGCGCGCCTTCTTCGGCCACCACCTCGGCGATCCCACGGCCGATCCCGCGACTTGCTCCGGTGATGAGGATGCACTTGTCCTGGAGCCGGCCCATCTCGATTCCAATTCCCTTGCTCTGCAGTACTCGCGCACGGGGGTAACCGTCAATTCGCGGGCGAGGCACGACCTTCCACGCTCGGCACTGAAGACCGATCACTTCGTTCGCGGGTCACGATAATCGATAATCGTTACAAAGGACTTTACGCGGGCTCGGTGTAGCTGTCAAGGGCCGGCACACATTGACCGGTGCTTGGTTGTCTATCCGCTTACTCTCGCGTGCCCCTGGAAGGTCGCGACGTCGGCGGAGCGGAACAAAATTTCCCGGCGACTCTTCGTCGAAGCGGTCATGGGGAACAGAACGGACGTGGTTGTTGTGCCACGGCCGGATGGGGGTCGTTCCTTCGGCGGGTCGCTGCCAATCCCACCTAAAAAGGTTGTGACGACGGACGCAACGGGGATCGATCCGTCGCTTACCCCTCGCCTCAAAGGTATGGTGGTCGTTGCCCAAGCGCGCCCGCGGACTAACGCCGGGACGTCCGGCCGGTCTTCGTACCACCGAAACCGTCCCACTCGGCTGTCTTCTATGGTATGTGAAGCCATTCGCTCGCTCGCCGCGAACTGGTCCCCGCGGGATGTGGCGACCGAGCTCGGCGTGAGCGACGAGACGATCCGAACCGTGCACCGCGAGGGTGACGCCACAGTGGTTCGTTGCCAAGAACCGCCTCCCCGTCCGGTCGCTTCGCACATCGAAGTACCCCAACTCCCACACGACACGATCCGCGCCGGGGTTAAGCGGGAAGGGACCGACCCTTCGCGCTGGTCATCTCCCACTAAGGCTGCAGACAGTCTGGTGAGAATCGGGTGGAGTTCACCTTGACCATGAGCGACCCTGCCCCTGGAGCACGGGGCAAGGTCGACCGACGCGTAGCAGCGCAGCGTCTACTCGACGGTGCCCGACGGGTCGTCCTCCCGCCACCACCGGTCGATCATGCGGCTCCGGGCGGCGTCCAAATCGTGGCGCCGGGCCAGCGCTTCGAAGCGTATCGAGCGCCCCGCTGGTTGTTCTCAATACTGTGGTGCAGCGATCACGTCCCGGGAACTCCCAGGGAGGATTACCGAGCTCCCGCAGGGGCAGCACCTTGTCCCCACCCTGTCAAATCACCCCATCGCTTGAGCTTCTGTTGGATCGCCACTGACAATCCTTCCATGGTGACGCTGTCAACCTCCCGGAACTGGAAGTAGCTTAGCTCATGCGCCGGCGGAGTATACCGGCCAGGTTAGGCATCTGCTGCAAGGTAACCTGCGTCGTGTGTAAGTAATTTTCCGGATTCCAGAATCCGTGATTTGACAAATCACGTGCCGGCGAATATGCTCCTCCGGAATGAATGTCACATTCGCCGCCGACGACCTCGATCGACTGGAGACCGACCCCTCGTTTGACATGGGTCTGGCCGAGGGCATCGTGCGGGCCTATCGGAAGTGCCTGCAGATTATCTGGAGCGCTGCGGACGAGCGGGACTTCTACGCCCTCAAATCCCTGCACTTCGAGAAGCTGAAAGGGAAACGGCAGCACCAGCACTCGATGCGGCTCAATGGCCAGTTCCGCCTGGTAATGGAGCTGGACCGCGGGAAGGGCAGCAAGCGGGTCACGATCGTCGGCGTGGAGGATTACCACTGAGCAGGATGGGAGTATCGATGGCGACGCGCAGACCGGCAGAGGTGTTCCCGGCGGGAGAGATCCTCCGGGACGAGCTCGAGGAGCGCGGCTGGACGCAAACGGACCTGGCCGAGATCCTCGGTCGATCCGTCGGCATGGTCAACGAAATTATCTCGGGCAAGCGCGGTATTAGCCCGGAATCGGCACGCGGCCTCGCCGCCGCACTCGGGACGACGGCCGAGTTCTGGATGAACCTCGACGCGGCCTACCAGTTGTCGCGGGTCCGGGACGACGGCGACGATGCGATCGCGGGCCGTGCGCGGCTGTACGCCAAGGCGCCGATCAAGGAGATGGTCCGCCGTGGGTGGATCGAGCCATCCGACAACGTTGCGGTCCTCGAGGGACGGGTATGCCGGTTCCTTGGGGTTGGGAGCATCGACGAAGAGCCGGACGTGCCGCTTCACGCCGCGCGTAAGTCGACGCCGTACGACCGGCCGATGACCACAGCACAACGGGCATGGCTGTTCCGGGCGCGCCAGCTGGCTCGTGCCGTGGACGCGCGTTCCTACTCGGCGGAAGGCCTCGAGGAGGCAATGCGCGGCCTGCGTCTGCTCGTCCATGTCCCGCAGGAAGTCCGCCACGTTCCCCGCATCTTGAGCGACGCCGGCATCCGATTCGTGGTCGTGCAGCCCTTGACCGGGAGCCGCATTGACGGGGCCTGCTTCTGGCTGGACGGGGCACCGACGATCGCCCTCGCCTTGCGCTTCGACCGCATCGACAACTTCTGGTTCGTGCTCATGCACGAGCTCGGTCACGTACGGGAGGGAGAGGCGTCGCTGGACATCGAGCTCGACGTGGTTGGGGACGACACTGGCAAGCCGGTGATCGAGCGGAACGCAGATGCCTTCGCCACGGAGAACCTGATCCCGCAGCAGCAGCTCGAGGGCTTCATCGCTCGGGTTCGGCCGCTCTATTCCGCGCGAAGGATCGAAGCGTTCGCCCAAATTATGGGCGTCCATCCCGCCATTGTCGTGGGGCAATTGCAGCACCGTGGGGAGATTGCGTACTCGAGCTTCCGGAACCTGCTGGTGCCGGTGCGGGAATGGATCACGATGTCGACCCTGACCGACGGCTGGGGTTCCACCTTGCCGACCCAACTCTAGGCTTCTGGTTCGCCGAGCGGAGGTTACGCATGGGCGGTCCGACCTACAACGAGCAGCTCCAGCGGATCGTCGACCGGTATCGGGATGCCGGGCAGGCCTGGCCGGCCTCGGCGCGGCAGATTGCGGCATGGGCCGTCCGGGAACGGCTCTGGATGCCCCAGCCGTCGGCGCTCATCGGCCGGTGTGCCGAAGATCTGGCGCGGGCGATGCGCGAGGAGTACATCGTCGACCCCCAGGGGCGCAGTGTCCGGGCGAAACACGCGGCTCGGATGACCCAGGACGGGGAACAGCTCGTGCTGTGGGCCGACATCCGGACCGCCGAACGTCAGCACATGGAGATCGCGTTCCAGCAGCGGCGGCAGCAGATCGTGGGCGACTGTCGGCAGCTCAAGGCGGACGCCGACAGCTACAACGAGAACATAAGCACCGAACGCCCAATCCAGATGGTCTTCGACTTCACGCAGGATCTGGACGAACTGGAGGCCATGGAGGCCGTGACGGCTCTTGCTGTGTGAGACCGGCAACACCCCAGCTTGAGAGATGGTCAACCCGGTCATTCGTTGGGCACCGATCTCCTGCGGCTCGGCGCGGCCCCACCTGGTAGGACACATCGGAAGCCCAGATCGAGGAAGGGTGAACCATGCCGGTACGTGTGGCGGACTTGGTCGGTCTTGACGAACTGAAGGCGACGGCCGGGGACCGGCTGGGTAGTCCATCCAGGGGCCACTTGGCAGGGCTGGTGTCGCTTGATCCCGGGCGACTCCTCGCCCAGGCAACGGCAACGGTCGTGACCGATGCGCTGGTTGCGTCCAAATCCTCGGCAGTCGGCCTCGGGTTCAACGAGGGCGCACTGGGGAGCCGCCTGGCCTCGCTGGGCAACCCGGTTGTGCACACAGCTGATCCCTCGTGGTCGGGAACTCGCGGCGTGATGGCCGGAATCTCGGGGATCGACGTGGCATCCTCGCGGTGGGCCGATCCTGGTATGGCAGTAACGGCGCTGCACGACGGGGACGCGGCGGGCCGAGCGGCCACGTGCGAATTAAATCTGAACGGTGCGCATTCCGCGATGATGTCCGTGTCGCTGGGATCGGCCAAGATCGCCGATCTCGCCATCACGGGGAGGATGGCCGAGACTGACGCCATATTCGGCGCGAACCGCCTCGCTTCGGCAGTGCCCGACTTGACCTCGTCGATGGCGCTCGGGCCGACCCTCGACCTGCTTACGATTCCCCATTGGAACGCGGTCATCGAGGTTCCGCCGATCCCCTGGCTGGCCCCAGGCACCCCGGACGCCGATCTTCACCTCTTGCTGCATGACGAGGGCGAGCCGGAGGAGCGGCTCGCGGCGTTGGAGCGTATGGTGGATCGGGTGCGGTGGGCGCCGCGCAGCGGGGTGAAGCGCGCTCTCTGGGCGCGGGCGCGGCACGACGAGGTGAGCCCAGCCGAGATCAAGCGCCGGGAATTGCGGGCGGCCGTGTTCCTGGTGCTGGGGGACGTGGAGGCGCCCCAGTACCATCGCTTCGGGACGCGCTGGCTTGTTGGCCAGGACGGACGAAGGCATCTCGTGCGTCCGTACCACGACCTCGACCTGGATCTGTTCTGGGAGTGGTTCTTCGACGAGGTGGTGAAGGCGGCCGAGGCGGCGCTTCTCGAGCGGCCGTACCCGGCGACCGGGGATCGGCTTGAGCCGAACAAGGACGCTGCCGGCCGCATCGTCGCCATCGAGGGCAGCCGCGTGATTGACCCTGCGGGCGATCCCCTCCTCCTGCTCCTGGAGCGGGAGCAGCAATCGGAGGACGCCGCGCGGCTCCTTGGCGCGCTGCAGGCCGCGTCTCCGCGGCAGCGGGAGCTGCTGGCGCTGATTGGCGCTGGTGACAGTCCGACGGAGGCTGGCCGCCGGCTCGGGATGGCCCCGGGCACCGCCCGGGCGCAGCTGCACCGACTCCGGCAGAAACTCATGTAAACGCTTCGGCCGCAAGTTCGCCTACTGGATAGAAGCCCCCGACAGTCGGGGGCTTCGTCGTGCCCGGAGGTGAATCGATGCCGTTGTACCTCACTATCTCCCGCGGACCACGTGCCGATTCGGCGACGCCGATTCTGGCGAGCGGGGACCCGAGCGTCGTGGTGGCGGCGCTGGACGCCATCCGGCGCCTGGGCGACCCAGGAATCGACCGGCCCACACCATGCGGCAAGGAGCGCGGTCTCAGCCTCGTCGGCGGCGGTGATCTCACAGGTGAGGCGGAGCCGTGAGGGTTCGACGCCGTCCCTGGTCGCTCCCGTCACCCCTGCCATCCATACGGGACCGGCCGATCCCCGTGGGTCAAGAGTTGTCCAATCCGGTTTCGCCCCTGGGATTTCCGCTTCGATCCGTGTCTCGGGAGTGCCGCCGATGACCCCGCGAAGGACGGATCTGTTCCGCGACTCAGCCGGGTCGGACACGGCGCATCCACTGTGGCCGCTGGTGATAGTGCTTGGTGAAATTGCCGCCCGGATCGCATCCAGGGGGGAGGCAGACTTCGTTCCCCTCGATGACCAGTCCAACCCGGCCGGCGGTGGTGAAAGGAGGGATTCGTGAGCCGCCCCCGTTCGGAACGCCCCTACCGCGACCTACCGACCGGAGTGTTGCTGGCGGCACTCGAGTGTGTCGAATGGGACCGCGCCGGAATCGCCGAGATACCCGAGGACTGGGAATTTCCTGTGGTGACGGCCGCCTACCTGTCCGTGGTGCACGCCGAACTCGCGGCGGAGGTGGATCGCCGGAAGCGGTTGCTCGCGAGTCCCTTGGCCCCATCCTGGCCCGATCGCCGCGCGGAGCTCGACGACCTCAAGCGTCGCGTTGACCTCGTCGCTGCCTTCGAGCGCTGGACGGGGGCAACGTTCCGCAAGGCCGGGCAGCAGCATCGCGCCCGTTGCCCGTTCCACAAGGGGTATGCTCCGAACGACCTAGCCGTCCACACCGAGAAGGGGCTGTGGTTCTGCTTCGGCTGCTTGAAGGGCGGTGACGTCTTCGACCTGGCGTTGGCGGTGTTTGACCCGCCCTCCTTCGCAGCTGTGGTCGACGTGGTGGCACGGGAGGCGGGCATGCCGCGGTCGCAAGCCACCGCCCGTTGGGCCGGCGCCGCGCCTTGCCGGCCCCGCGAAGGGAGCGTGCGCGTTGCCTGAGCTCGCCTACACCGTCGCCGATGATGGGAGCGTCCACTTTACGGCCACCGGTCACCGCTACCTGGTGCGGCGTCTGCGTCGCGGGATGCCCGCCGTCACGCTTGAGCATGACGGCGTCATCGTCGCCGCCGACCGCATTGACCTGCACGCGAACAAGGCCCGCCGCGATTTCGCCGCCGGCTTGAATGGCCGCGCCGACACTGTCCTCGGCGAGCTTGTGGCCCTGACGTCGATCCTGGATGGCTCCGATCCGGAGGAGGACCGGGGCGGGCGTGGTCCCTCGCAGGCCACCGCCCTGGTTACGCTTGCCCTCGACGCGGAGGTCGAGCTCTTCCACGACCCGAACGGTGAGCCGTTCGCGACCTTTGATGTTGCCGGTCACCGCCAGACCGCGCCGATTCGGAACAGCGCCTTTCGCGGCTGGCTGTCGAAGCAGTACTACGATCGCCACGCCGCGGCGCCCGGTTCGCAGGCGATCCAGGATGCGCTCAACGTGCTCGCGGGCAAGGCAACCTACGAGGGACCCGCGTGCCCGGTCTGGGTCCGCCTGGCGCAACACGCTGGCCGGCTCTACCTCGACCTCGGCGACGACGCGTGGCACGCCGCGGAGATCTCGCCGGGCAGCTGGCGAGTGATCCCGTCGGACGAGGTGCCGGTCAAGTTCCGGCGCCCCGGCGGCCTGATGCCCCTGCCCGAGCCAGATCCCTCTGGCTCCCTCCACGATCTTGCCCGGTTTGCCAACCTCGAGGACCCGAATGATCTACTGCTGATCGAGGGGTGGCTGGTTGGCACCTTCTGTCAGGAGGGCGGCCGGCCCATCTTGGAACTCTCCGGCGAGCAGGGCTCAGCCAAGAGCACCCTTGCCCGGGTTCTGCGGCGGATCGTCGACCCGTGTACGGTGCCGCTGCGCACCGCCCCGCGCGACGAGCGGGATCTCGTGATCGCCGCGACCAACGGCCTCGTGGTCGCCTATGACAATCTGAGCGACGTCAAGGATTGGTTTAGCGACGCGCTCTGCCGGCTTAGCACCGGCGGGGGCGTCGGTGGCCGCCGGCTCTACACCGACGCGGAGGAGGCCCTGCTCGACGCGCAGCGACCGAGCCTCGTCACCGGGATCAACTCGGTGGCGACCCGCAGCGACCTGCTCGATCGCACGATCAGCGTCCGGCTGCCGCCCATCACCGAAGAGAGGCGGCAAACGGAAAAGGCTTTTTGGGCCGAGTTCGAGCGGCTGCACCCACGCCTGCTCGGCGGCCTGCTGAATGCCGTCGCCTCCGCGTTGGCGCATCGGGATGCAGTCGATCTGCCGCGCACGCCGCGCTTGGCCGACTTCGTGGCCTGGACCGAGGCTGCGGCGCCCGCGCTAGGATGGGCACCCGGGGAGTTCCTGGCGGCCTTCGAGGCGAGTCGCAAGGATGCCGACGCGGTCGCCATCGAGGCGCTGCCGGTCGGACCAGCGATCCTAACGTTCATGGGCGGCCGCGACGAGTGGACGGGCACGCCCAGCGCTCTGCTCCACGAACTTAGCGTCTTGGTCGACGACGAGACCAAACGGGACCGCGATTGGCCGAAGCGGGCCAATCGCTTGTCAAACCACCTGGAGCGGATCGCCCCGAACCTGCGGCAGGTGGGGATCTGGGTCGGCAAGGGCCGGGAGGGCCATGCAGCCACCCGAGTTGTCATCCTCACCCAGAACAAGGAGGTGTGGGATCGTCAGCAGCGTCGGCATCGTCAGCAGAGCGGCGGGGGGTCCCGTGCCGACCAAGGTTTCGACCCAGGACATGGGAGCACCGGTGAGCAGTGGCCAAACCAGCCGCCGCTCTGGTGGGCCGAAGATGATGCTGACGGTGCTGACGCTGCTGACGATGGATCCGGAGGAAATTCCGACAGCGAGTCGGTCGACGAGTGTTGTCTGTGCGGCGCGATTCTGCCGCCGGCGCACAAGTGGGTGTGCGCGGGATGTGGCGGGACGGAGGCGCCGTGATGCCGACCAGGCCATCCGGAATCGGGTCCCCAGCATTCGTGCGAGGGAATATGGCGCGCTGGTTGGGAAGGCGTCGGAGCCGGGCACCGTGAGGAGAGAGAGCGTCGCCGTGATGACACCGACCAGGAGAGCACTTCGGAGAAGACCATGAGTGTAATGGTGCGATGCCGCCGGTGCGGCAAGGAGTTTAAGGCCGACCGGACGGCGATCCTGACCGGAACGTGGCGGCTCTGCCCGGCTTGCGCCCTGCCTCAGCCGCCCTCGGACGCTGCCCCTGCCACACGCCCGGGGCCATGAGTCGGTCGCTGTTCCGCTGCCGCAATCGGGTCTGCCCGGTGCCGCATGGCGCGGCACTCGGGCGCGTGACGAGCGACGGTGGGCTGGTGCTGGACTCGGCAGTTGTAGGCTTCCGTTGCTACCTCGACACCCGACGCGCGGTCGTGATGTGCCCTGCGTGTGGCGAGATCCGCGAGTTCCGCGGTGCCGCTGTGTTATCAGCGACTGCGGCAACTCCAGACGTATGACGGCACACGGTTGCTGGTGATGCTAGCTCAGTCGAGAGCGATGGGCGACGCCGACGCATTTCTCGGGCCGGCACCATTCTCCCTAGCAACGGTATGTAGGGCAGGAGACGGGATAGCGCCAATTATGCCACCCCAGGCGTGCGGTGCGGTGACGGCTTGAGGGAGCGCGTCTGCACCCGTTGGATTCTGGTGGGAGTCGCGCACGTCGGCGCGGTTGAAACAAGCTGGGGAGCTTACGAGATTCGGCAGGACGGGCTAACTCGTCTGGTATCCTGCGTTTCCATCGCTGGGTGAAAGACGATGACCTCGGAGACTGAGAGGAACGGTGACGACGTACGAGGGGCGGCTGGAACTGACCTGGACGAATAAGCATCTGCGGCTGCTGGCGGACGACGACGGGCGGTACGCGTGGGTGCCGCCGGCGGATTACCGGGTGGCCGAGGTGCGCCTGCTGCACGACGCCGGCACGATCGGCGACGTTGCCCCTGACCCGGAGCGGGCGAGAGACAATCTGCTGATCCGGGGGGACGCGCTGAACGCGCTGACGAGCCTGATCGAGCTGCCGGAATTTGGCCGGGAGTACGCGGGGAAGGTGAAGCTCGCCTATCTGGACCCGCCGTTCAACACGCAGCAGTCGTTTCTGCAGTACGACGACGCGCTGGAGCACTCGGTCTGGCTGACGATGATGCGGGACCGCTTGGCGCAGGTGAAGACGCTGCTGGCGCCGGACGGCTCGGTCTGGGTGCATTGCGACGATAGCGAGCAAGCGTATCTCAAGGTGATGATGGATGAGGTATTCGGACGGGAGAACGTCGTTGCCACGTTCATTTGGGAACGGACCGACATCCCAGCCATGCAGGCTGACGTCTCAATCCGTCACGACTACATCCACGTCTACAGAAGGGGGCCGGCGTTCAGGCCGCGTGGCTTCGTGTCCGAGGAAGTTGGCGCACATTACGACCGTAATGATGAGAACGGGCGGCGCTACTGCATTCGGACGTTGCGGATGACCGGCCCTGGGTCCTCGCGGGCAGACAGGCCGACAATGTGGTACCCCATGATCGCGCCAGACGGCGGTCAGGTCTGGCCAATACGGGCGGATGGGTCGGAGGGGCGTTGGCGGTGGGGGCCGGAGCGATACGCGACATCGATGGATCTCTTGGATTGGCAACAAAAATCAGATGGTAGTTGGGAGCCGTATCGGCGCATCTACGCTGACAAGGAGGCGGTCCGGCCCCCGGAAACGTTGTGGCACTATACAGATGTAGGTTCCAACCGCATTGCAAAGTTAGAGTTGCGGGCCTTGTTTCCTGGGATTGCCCCATTCGCCACCCCGAAGCCTGAAGGTCTCTTGGCGCGAATCATCACGATCTCATCGGAGCCCGGTGAAATCGTACTTGATTGCTTTCTCGGCTCAGGAACGACCGCAGCGGTGGCGCACAAGTTGAAGCGGCGCTGGATCGGTGTCGAGCGTGAACCCAAAACGATCGAGACATACGCACGGCCGCGGCTCAGCCGAGTGGTGAACGGAACAGATGAAGGCCGCATCACCGAAGCCGCTGGCTGGGAAGGCGGTGGCGGCTTCCGCATCCTCGACGTGGCGCCGTCGATGTTCACCGAGGAGGGCGGGCAGGTCTTCCTCAGCGAGTGGGCGACGAACGGCAAGCTGGCCGAGGCGACGGCGGCGCAACTGCGGTACGACTACGGGTACGACGCGCCCTTCTGCGGCCGGCGGGGGCGGTCGCGGCTGGCGGTGGTCGATGGGTTGGTGAACGAGGACGTGGCGCGGTTGCTGATCACCGCGCTGGGGGAGGACGAGCGGCTGACCGTCTGCGGGACGGCGATCGACCCGGCGGCGCGGGAGGTGGTGCGCGGGCTGCGGCCGGGCTCGACGGCGCGGAAGATTCCGGAGTCGATCCTGCGGGAGTACCGGCAGACGACGCGCTGGACGCAGGCGACGCTGGCCGACACGGCGACGGACGGGGCCGAGACAGCGGTGGCCGGGGTGGTTGGATCGTGAGCAGCGGGGAGATCGTGGCCGACCCGTTCGACCTCGACCGGATCGAGGAGATCGCCGCGCGGTTGGATCTGCGGCAGCCGAACAAGGAGGCGCTGGAGAGCATCGTCTTCGAGGGGGCGCAGCACTTCGAGATCGATCGCGAGCCGCCGCCGTTCGAGGCGGTGGTCGACGTGGCGACGGGGGTCGGCAAGACGTACGTGCTGGCCGCCGCGATCGAGTACCTGGCGGCGGAGGGGACACGCAACTTCGCGATCATCACGCCGGGGCGGACCATCCTCGCGAAGACCGTCGCGAACTTCACGGTCGGGCATCCAAAGAGTCTGCTCGGCGGGATGGAGACGCGGCCGGTCGTCGTCACGAGCGAGAACTTCGCGACGCCGGTGATGCGGGCATCGATGGACGACCCGGAGCAGGTCAAACTGTTCGTCTTCACGGTCCAGGCCCTGCTCAAACCCGAATCGAAGGCGGGCCGGAGGACGCACAAGTTCCAGGAGGGGTTGGGCGAAGCGTTCTACGCCCACCTCCAGGGATTGGACGACCTGGTGGTCTTCGCCGACGAGCATCACACCTACTACGGTCCGGCGTTCTCGGCGGCGATCCGCGACCTGCGACCGCGGACGCTGATCGGCCTGACCGCGACCCCGCACAAGAAGACGCCGCCCGACCAGATCATCTTCCGCTACCCGCTGGCGGCGGCGATCGCGGACAAGCTGGTCAAGACGCCGGTGCTGGTGGGCCGCAAGGACGACCGGACGGATGTGCGGACAAAGCTGCTCGACGGGTTGCGGTTGCTCCAATTGAAGGAGCGGGTGATCGGCCGGTGGTGTGAGGAGACGGGGGCGACGCCGATCGCGCCGGTGATGCTAGTGATCGCGCCGAGCATCGCCGAGGCGGAAGAGATCGAGGGGATTGCCGGCGATCCGTCGTTCGCCGGCGGCCGTTACGTCGACAAGGTGCTGACGGTCCACTCCGACGCGCCCGACGCGGCGCTTGCCCAGCTCGACCGCTTGGAGGAGCCGGAGAGTCCGTACCGGGTGGTGATCTCGGTCGGGATGCTGAAGGAGGGGTGGGACGTCAAGAATGTCTACGTGATCGCCTCGATGCGCGCCTCCGTCTCCGACATCTTGACCGAGCAGACGCTGGGTCGCGGGCTGCGGCTGCCATTCGGACGCTACACGGGGATCGAGATTCTCGATACGCTGGAAGTGCTGGGACACGAGCGGTACGAAGAGTTGCTGCGGAAATCGGGGGTGCTGAACGAGCAGTTTATCGACCGCCGGACGCGGGCGGTGCTGCGGCGCAACGCCGAGGGGCGGCTGGTGCCGGTCGCGGAAACGACGACGGTGCAGGCGCCCCTGGTGCTGGTTGAGGAGCAGCCAGCGGGGGTGGCGGGGGCGGCGATGCCGGCCGGCGGCGGTGGGGCGGTGATCCGGAGCGTGGAGGAGCACACGGCGCAGGCGGAGGAGCAGGCGTTGCGGCTCCAGGTGGAGCTGGCGCCGCGCCCGGGTCTGCCGACGCTGCGGATTCCACGGCTGAAGATGACGACCGTGACGAGTACGTTCTCATTGGCGGATATTATCGATCTGGAGCCATTTCGCCGGCTGGGGGAGCGGATCGCGGCGGACCCGTCGGGGGGGTTGCGGCGGGTGACGCTGGGGGCGCGGATCGTCGCCGGCGCGGACGGCGCGCGGCGGACGGAGCTGGTCACGGGGCGAGCGGTGGACCGGGTCGATTCGCCGGCGACACCCCTGTCGTTGGAGGACGCGCGCGGGCAGCTTGCGGCGCGCGTGCTGGGGGCGCCGGTGGTGCCGGCGCGGGTTAATCAGCGGGGACCGGCGACCGATATCGTCGATGCCTTTATGCGGGGATTGGGCGCCGAGGCGGCTCCCATTCTGAGCGGGTATTTGGAACGGGCGGCGGCGGGGCTCGTCCAATTGGTAACGGAGGAGCAGCGGAAGGTGACCGCCAAGCCCTCGTACGATGAGGTGGTGGAGCTGACCGGCTTCGCCAAACCCCGGATCGGGCGGGCGGAGACGAGCCAGGACCGCTTCGGCCCGTTCGCGAAGGGCGTTGGCTACGAGGGATACCAGACGTCGATCTACGCCCAGGACTGGTTTGATTCGTCAACGGAGCGAGACGTCGCCAACCTGCTCGAAGATGAGGAGGACGTGGTGCTCTGGGTGCGGCTGCAGATTGGCGATTTGCCGATTCTCTGGACGGGAGCGCGCGAGTACAACCCCGACTTTATCGCGATCGACCGGGAGGACGGTCACTGGGTGATCGAGGTGAAGATGGACAAGGAGATGGCGAGCGACGAGGTGCGGGAGAAGCGCGACGCGGCGCGGCGGTGGGCCAGCCACGTCAGCGCGGAGGAGGCGGTCGGGGAGCGCTGGCGCTACCTGCTGGTCTCGGAGGCGGACGTGAAGATGGCGCGGGGATCATGGGAGGCGCTGAAGGGGTTGGGAGGGACGTAGCGCTGGGGATGAGGCGCAGCGTCTGGTAAACTATCAGGCAGCACAACCGAGGGGTGGACGCATCGGGCCGCCGGACGCGAGCAAGCTAGCTCGCCCGGCGGCTTTTTCGTTGCTGTGAAGGGATGGCGATGGCTGAGCAGCAAGACGACAGCGAGGCGGTCGCGCCGCTGTCTTCGCTCACCCCTGACCCCCGCAACGCCCGGACGCACTCGGAGCGCAACCTGAGCCTGATCGAAGCCGCCTTGCGCGAGGTCGGCGCCGCCCGATCCGTCGTCCTCGGCGAGCACGGCACGATCGTCGCCGGCAACGCGACGGTGACTGGAGCGGCGAAAGCGGGGATCACGCGCGTCCGCGTCGTCGAGGCCGACGGCACGGAGCTGGTGGCCGTCCGCCGCTCTGGTCTCTCGCCGGAGCAGAAGCGCCGCCTCGCCCTCCTCGACAACCGCGCCGCCGAGCTCGCCGACTGGGACGTTGAGATATTGGCCTCGCTGGTCGAGGACACCGATCTGTCCGGGTTGTGGGAGCCGGACGAACTCGCCGACCTCCTCGCCGCGGTCGAGGCCCCTCCTCCCGACTTGCTCGGCGACGCGGAGGACGCTCCGCCCCTGTCCGACGTGCCCGTCATCCAACCCGGCGACCTCTGGCACCTTGGACAACACCGTCTCCTGTGCGGCGATGCCATGAAGCAGGCGGACGTCGCGCGCCTCATGGCCGGGGAGCGGGCCTCCTGCCTCTGGACCGATCCTCCCTATGGGGTGGACTATGTGGGGAAGACGGAACAGGCCATGACCCTCGCCAACGACGACGCGGCGGGGCTGGAGGGCCTGCTCCGGGCGGCGTTCGCTAATGCACAGGAGGTTCTGGTTGCTGGTGCCGCCTTCTACGTCGCTCACCCGCCTGGGCCGCTCTCCCTCGTCTTCGGGCAGGTGGTGACCGAGCTGGGCTGGCGGCTACGGCAGACCCTGGTCTGGGTCAAGGACGTCTTCGCCCTGGGTCATGCCGACCACCACTACCGTCACGAGCCCATCCTCTTTGGCTACCTCCCCGGTGGGGGACGCCGGGGACGAGGCAGCGCCGGCTGGTACGGCGACGCCGCCCAGGACTCCGTCTTCGCGCTCCCCCGCCCCCGCGCCTCCCGTGACCATCCCACCAGCAAGCCCGTCGCCCTGGTCGCGGCGATGCTAGGGAACAGCACGCGTCCCAAGGACCTGGTGCTGGATCCGTTCGGCGGCTCGGGGAGCACCCTCGTCGCCTGCGAGGAACTGGGTCGGTCGTGCCGGATGCTGGAGCTGGCCCCGGCCTACTGTGACGTGGTCGTCCAGCGCTGGGAAGATTTGACGGGGCAGACGGCGACGCGGGTCGCGGCGGACGATGTGCTCCCAGGCGCGGCTTGAGCGGGATTGGGGGCCACAGGATGCCACACCACGCCACACCTGGAGCGATGCCCGAGCTCTCGCTGAAGCAGCGCCGGGCCGTCGAAGCCCTCTTGGCGACCGGGGAGGTCAGCGCCGCGGCGCGGGAGGCCGGGGTGCGCCGGGAGACGCTGCACCGCTGGCTGCGCGAGCCGATCTTCCTCCAGGCGGTACGGCAGGCCGAGACCCAGACGCTGGACGAGCTGTCGCGCCTCTTAGTGCGCTTGGGGCGGACGGCGGTGGCGACGCTGGCCAAGGCGATGAGCGATCCGACCATCCCCCCGTCGACCCGGGTCCGAGCGGCGGACGCGTCCCTGGGCCGGTTGCTGCAATTGCGCGAGTTGGCCTGCCTGGAGGCCCGGGTGGCAGCGCTCGAGCAGGCGAGCGGGATGGACGAGGGGATGGGGCGGTGAAGGGACGACCGAGTGCCTGGCAACGGGTCGGGGCGCCGGAGGCGCGGCTGGGTACAAGACGCCCCCGACAGTTGGCGACTCCCTGGGATCTGGAGCGCTATGGCATGACGGAACTCGAGGAACTGATGGTCCTCGCGGAGAAGGCGGAGGCGGCGGGCGGTGCGCCTGACTGGACCGTGGCGGAGGTGATCGCCTTGAAGCGGCTGTGGGGAAAGCAGGACGGCGTGAGGGGCGGGCGGTGAAGCTGGGGCGGCGGCTGGCGCGGCTGGAGGGGAAGGGTGGGCTCGTGCTCACACCGGAGGCGCGCCGCTATGCCGAGCAGCTCGCGACGCAGCACGGTCTCTCGGCGGAGGCGGTGGTGACCGAGGCGGAGGCGCTCCTCGGGCGGGCGGCGGCGGCGGGGCGGCTGCACCCGCTGCCGCGCTTGGCGGCGTTCGTGGCGGGGGAGGAAGGGCGCGACCCTGCCCAGGTGCTGGCGGAGGTGGAGGGAGCGGTGGCGACGTGGCGCACAAGCCGAAGCTGAGCCTGGACCGCCGGCTTGGGCGGCTCGAGGAACGGCGACCGGTCGGCTGCCCGACGTGCCGTGCTTGGGGCGGCGTGCTCTTCGTCGGTGACGACGGAGCGGTGCGGCCGGAGCGCTGCCCCGAGTGCGGCCGGCTGGTGCGGACCCTGACGCGGGTCTACGTCGGGGTCAATCTGAGGAGGGTGTGAGCAGACTGGGGCGGCGGCTGGGAAAGCTGGAGGACACGGCACGGTCGCAGCGGCCGGACCGAGGTCCGGCCTTCCTGATCATCTACCCGGACGACTGGCCGGTCGAGGATCGAGAGGCCTTTGACGCGGCGCGGGAGGTGGGGGATCACGTCACTCGCCACGAGCTGATCGAGCGACACCTGGGGGTGCGGCCGGGGCCGAGGACGACGGTGATTGTGTACCGACTGCGGAGTGACGGACCGCAATGATGGGAGGTGCCCATCGCTCGGGCCACCGCGGGATCGCCTCTCGGGCGCCGATCGCGATGGTCTCCGATGCCCCGCGCTAGCCAAACATCAGCTTGGCGAACAGGAGCTCGACACGCTTGACGTAGAGGTGGTGATGGTAAAGACAACGGCGAAGCTGGGTCAGGATCGAGGGACGGGAGTTGACGAGATACACGCCGTGGTACCCGAAATTGAGCCCTGGATCGTCCTCCTGCGGCCGGACGCGCATCCGCTCGAAACTGTAGTCGAGCACGACCCCCTTGCGCCTCAGCGGATCGATCACGTCCGCGTTGGTCATGAATCGCGGCTGGATCGCGGCATTGAGCGTGGCGAGGGTCTCGGTGAGCTCGTCGCCCGTGTCCACCATGAACACGGACAGATCGGGGCGGAGCTCGAGATGGCGCTGGACGAAGTGCTCCAGCTCCGAAGGGGTGATCTCCGTGGGGCGGCTCGTCTTCAGCTCGATGTGGACAAGCCGGGGCGCCAACCAGGCGAGCACGTCGAAGTCACCCCCCGACGGAAGACCTTCGAGGCGGACGCCCCACGCCGCGCGGCCGCGGAGCTCCTCGTCGCAGAGGTGGGCCACGTAGTGCTCGAGGCTCGGGCCGAGGTTGTCGACCGGTCGCGTGATCGCGACCCCGGTGCCGCGTCGCTCCGCGACGCCGATCTCTTCGAGGAACGACGCATACGCCACCGCCGCCACCCCAGCGGTTTGCGCCAATGTCGCGATCGGAGCTGGCTCGCCCCCGCCGGCGAGCACAGCGCGCGCCACCTTGCGGAAGGATGCCCTGCCCATGAGCTCGAGGTATCTGGCGCGTTCGCCCCAACGTCCCTCCCGACCTTCCTCTGGAAACAGGACCTGACGCGCCTCGCCGGTGGCGGCGACCACGAAGCCGCGGCGGTGCAGCACGTTCTCGACCGTGTCCAGCGACGTGTCGACGTAGAGATCGGGTGGCATGGGGACAATCCTACCGCGGTGGGCGGAGCGGACGCGGGCTCCGGCCGCCGGCAATCGTACAAGGCCCCAACCAAGGGGTGCGCCCATGTAATACTTTTGCTATACTATTGTCGTCGTTGAAAGCGACGACCGGGAGTGTGGAGGGGACGCGATGGCGGTACGGACGCTAGCCCAGCTACGGCGGGAGCATCTGCTGACGATCCGGGGCCTGGCCGCCGCGGCAGGAGTGTCGGCGCGAACGGCCCTTCGAGTTGAGCACGGCGAGCAGGTGCCGCATCCCGGCACGATCGTGAAACTGGCAGCCGCACTCGATGTGGAGCCGAAGCAGGTACGCGAGTTTCGGAGGGCGATGGGCCTTGATGCCGAGGAGGGTGAGCGATGACTAGCGACCGCATCGCAGGGCTAAGCGGACCCGGCCCAGCGGCGAAGCGAGTCGGCCTCTATGAGCGCGTATCAAGCGAGGAGCAGGTCCAGGGCTACTCCTTGGACGCCCAGGATCGGGCCGGTCGGCTCTACTGCGATGGCCACGACTGGACCATCGCCCAGGTCTACCGCGATGAGGGGCGGAGCGCCCGGACTGATGACCTCGCGCAGCGACCGGCCTTCCGGCACCTGCTCGCCGATGGCGAAGCGGGGCTCCTGGACGTGATCGTGGTCCACAAGTTGGATCGCTTTGCCCGCAACCGTCGCGTCGCCTTCGAGGCCTTCGAACGCCTGAGTAAGGCCCGGGTTGGGTTCGTCAGCATCTCCGAGAACATGGACTACTCAACGCCGGCCGGCCAACTCATGCTGACGATGCTAGTAGGGCTCGCCCAGTTCTACTCCGACAACCTCTCGGGAGAGACGAAGAAGGGGAAGCGCGAGCGAAAGGACCAGGGTCTGCCCAATGGCCTCCTCCCATTCGGCGTGACCAAGGGACCGACGGGTTTCCCGATCCTCAACTGCACGGCGCGGGCCTGCGATGTGGTGACCCGGACAGAGATCGTGCCCGCCGAGGGGCTGGTACTGGCGTTCGAGCTTGCGGCGGCGGGCAAGACGGACCGTGAGGTCGCCCAGGCGCTCACCGCTGCCGGCCACCGCACGAGCGGCAATCGAGGGGCCAACCCGTTCACCAAGGACACGGTGCGGATGATTCTGAAGAACCGATTCTACGTGGGCGACCTGCCGGACGGGAATGGAGGCTGGATCCCGGGCAAGCACGGCTGCTTGATCGATCCTGCCCTGTTCGAACGGGCGCAGCGGGTGAGGGCGGCGAACACGAGCCGGCCCCGGTGGACCGAGAGTGTGCGCTCGCCCTGGGCGCTCTCCGGCGTCGCAATCTGCGGCGGGTGTGGGTCGAACATCAACGCCTTGAGTCATGCCAGTGGGAAGCGGCGGGTGCGGTGCGCTGGCCGGACGCAGGGCAACGGCTGCGACGAGCCGAGTTGCTACGCCTCAGTGATTGAAGATCAGATCGGGGAGCTGCTCCACGGGTTCTTGTTGCCGGCGTTCGAGCGGGAGCGGCTCCTTGCCCTCTGGCGGCACTACCAGCAGCGAGATCTCAACGTCGCCGCCGAGCGGGAGCGGCTGCGGCGGAAGCTAACGCGGTTACGGGAGGCGTACCTCGAGGACGACCTGGCCAAGGCGGAGTACCAGGTCCGGAAGGCAGCGGTCACCCAGGAACTGGCGGCGCTGCCGGCGGACGACGATGCGGACGAGGAGGCGATCCAGCGGCTCGCCGCGTTCCTCAAAGATGTCGCCGGCGCCTGGGAACTAGCGAATGCGTGGGAGCGGAACAAGCTCGCGCGGCAGCTCTTTGCGCAGGTGGTGGTGAGCAACAGAACAGCCGTGGCAGTTGTGCCACGGCCGCAGGTGCGGGCCTTCTTCAACGCGTTACCCCGCCCTGTCAACCCGGACGGAAAAGAATGCACCGGCGGAAGCGACGGGATTCGAACCCGCGATCTCAGCCTTGACAGGGCTGCATGTTAGGCCGCTACACCACGCCTCCAGAACCGTGGCGGATCGTAGCATGGCCCGAAAACGCGTGTCAAGCGCGCCCTAACCTCGCGCCATGTCCTGACGGGCGGGGACTGTCAGCGGCGGCTGGACGGCGGTGGCGGGCCGCGCTGGGTTGGCGGGCACCACGGGCGCAGGCACACGGCGCCAGACATAAATCCATGCGCCGTGGCCCGATCGGAGCCACGAGTCGTAAGGGCGGCGGGCCCAGACAGCGTAACCCCGCCGGGTCTCGGGCGAGGCGGCGACGATGTACCGGGGGTCGATCTGCGGAGCGATCAGGTGGAGCCACCAGGGATCATCGGGCCGGTGCGCCAAGCGGTCAGCAGGGTGGGCTAGAAGCTCTTCGTACCAATGGAGACCGTTCCACTGGGCGGCGCCGTCGACCTCACGGAGGGGGATGCCTTCCGTCTCGACCAGCCAGGCGGCGGTCTGCCATTGCGCCTGCTTGAAGGCGAACCAATCCTGGCAGCCGACAATCGCCACAATCGCGAAGAGGGACAGCGCGACCGCCGCCGGCGGGAAGGCGAACCGGTGACCGCGAAGACTCCACAGCACCAGACCGAGGGCGAACGGAAGCAGCGGTAGGTAATAGCGGTCGAAGGTGATGGCCGGCCGGATATGCAGCGAGGGGAGGACGATCCCACCGAACTGACCGGCAGCCAGGAGCAGCAACAGACCACCGGGCGACTGGACGAAACCTTGGATTGGCGTTTCCGGCGAGGAGGGCGCCGTCGCGAGCTGGCGACGGCCGACGATGAGCACGAACGCGGCGGCGCAGCTCACGGCGACGACCACAGCGATCGTGGCGTACAGCCACGGCGCGAACACGAGCGGACGCTCGCCATCGGCGTCGAGCACACCCAGGCCATCGTGACCCAGAATGCTCCCCCAGGGGACGAACGGAAAGGTCAGCCCAGCGTGAGTCCCGGCGTACCAGCGGGTCCAAACGATCGCCCCGATGAGCCCGATCACAACGACGTGGCGCGCCCAGCCTGGCGCGCGCCGCCAGCTCCCCGGTACGGCCGCCGCGGCGCCGAGGACGACGGGGAGGACGAAGAGGCCGACGTAGAAGGCGCCGACGGTCGCCAGTCGCCAAACGAGGTCGAGCGTCCCCCAAACGCCGGCCACCCTCAGGCTCCGCAGGTAGTCCTCTTGGGTCGGCGGCAAACCGCCCCGGGACGCCCACAGCGCGTAGAGCGCGACGCAGGCGAGGCACGGCCCGAGCGTGGCGAGCAGCGCCCGCCAGCGTCGCCCGCGTAACCAGGCGGGACGAGCAATCAATAACCAGGTCACCGTCGCAAGGGGGATGAGTGCTCCTTGCTGACGCACGAGGAAGCCGAGACCCGCCACGACCGACCCAACGGCCAGCCACCCGAGTGATCGCCGCCGCTCCGCGCGAATGACGGCGAAACTGGCCAGGCTGAGCAGAGCGAGAAACGGCACGTCGGTCATAAAGGTATAGGAGAGAGCGAAGACCAGCGGGTTGAACCAGACCGCCAGCGCGCCGATCAGCGCCCTCGGACGGGAGACGCCCAATTCTCGGAAGAGGGCGAAGCACGCCAGCGTTCCGCCGAAGCTGGCAACGAGACTTGACGATCGTAGTGCTTCCGGGGTGATGCCGAACGGCCAGGCGAAGAGCGCTCCCCAGCCGATCTGAAGGACGAGGGTGGTGGCGGTCCAAGGCGCGACCCACAGCTCGCCGTGCTGGACCAGATGCCTGACCGAGAGGAGATAGTTCCAATCGTCGATCAGGGGAACGGGAAGCGTGGGGGGGAGGGCGACGAGAGATAAGGCGTAGGCGGCGAAAATCGCGAGCAGCGGGGCTATCGGGATGAGTCGCTCCCGGAGCGGTTGGACTCTTCGTCCTGGTCGCGCGCCCGGGGAGGGAACAGATGTGGTGCGGCTGGTGTGATGTGGGGTCTCGACTGGGAGCGTCTGCAGGGCGGCATCATTGGCGGTCACGACTCGATGGTGGCTTGACTAGGGCGTCGGCGCGCGGCGCGCGGCGCGAAGATCCGTCGACAGCGGGTCGTCATCCTCATCTGCGGTATCCTCGGACTGGGCCCAGCGGTCCTCGTCGCTTGCGTCGACCTCCGGCAGGACCCAAGCCGTCATCGGCTTGATGAGGTAGGGCATGACGAAGGTCTCCGACGAGCGTATGCCGCCGATAGGAGCGAGACGCTGGGTCAGGAACTGCACGAGAGCGTCCTGGGAACGGACGACGACCTGGATCATGATGTCGAAATTGCCGGTAACGAAGGCGGCGAACGTGACTTCGTTCATCTCGCGCAGCGTGGCGCCGATCTCCTCAAGTTGCCGGAGCTCGACCTTCAACCCGATCATCGCCCGCAGGTCGTAGCCGAGGCGCGAGGGTTCCGCCAGCATCGCGAACTCGATCACGCCGCGCTCGTGGAGGCGGTCCATCCGCCGCCGGACCGTCGATTCGGGGACGCCGGTGGCGCGGCTCAATTCGGCATAGGACATCCGGGCGTTCTGCTGGAGCAGGCGAATGATCGCGCGGTCGGTGTCGGTGACGCCTCGAGCCATGGCGAACGCTCTCTACCTCTCAATCGCCGTCGCGCCGGCAGGTCCGGAACGGTTCAAACAGGTCCGGCACGTTACGTTGCCGCCGCGGCTGCCCCGTTGATGAGCCGGCACGAGCGCCGGAACCGAAGGGTACCAGATCGTCCAAATGGGAGACTCGCTCCTCGACTATGATCCCGAGGGCGAGCGTTCAGGCCCGATGATCAGAGAGGTGGGGGCGAGAATGGAGCGGACGGAGTGGCTCGTCGACCGGGCGGAAGCGAGTGCACGCGGCGGGATGGTGGCGGCGAAGACTGGAGCCGCCGCTGAGGTCGGGGTCGCGGTCCTGCGTCGGGGTGGCAACGCGGTGGACGCGGCGGTGGCGACGGCGTTCGCGGCCGGCGTCGTCGAGCCGTGGATGAACGGCATCGGCGGTGGCGGGTTGATGGTCGTCCACCAACCAGGCCAGGAAGGTCAGGTCGTCGAGTTCCCAATGGTCGCCCCCGCCGGAGCGACGCCTGAGATGTTCGCGCTCTCGGGAGCGGGAGCGGACGCGGCGCTCTTCGGTTGGGCGGCGGTGGTCGATCAGGCAAACGTCGTCGGCCACCGGGCGGTCGCGGTGCCGGGGACGGTCGCCGGTCTGGCACTGGCGCTGGAGCGCTTCGGCTCGATGGGGTTGGACGCGGCGGTGGCGCCTGCCATTCAGCTGGCGGCTGAAGGTACGCCGGTAACGTGGCACACGACGCTCACGGTCGCGCGCGATCTCGGCACCCTGCGGCGATACCCAGCGACCGCCGCCGTTTTTTTGGATGGTGAGGGCAACCCGCCGGTGACGGCCGAACAGGGCAGTCCCGTGATGCTGCGTCAACCCGACCTGGCCCAAACGTTAGAAGAGATTGGGCGCAGCGGGCCGCGCGTGTTCTACGAAGGAGCGCTGGCCCGAGCTATCGTCGCTCACCTCGTCGACGCTGGCGCACCCTTTGAGGAATCGGACTTCTCAGGGTACGAAGCGACGATCATGACGGCGTTGGAGGCATCGTACCGGGGTCACCAGGTGCTCACGAGCGGCGGCGGAACCGGAGGCACAACCCTGGTCGAGTCGCTGCATTTGCTCGATGCGCTCGACGTCGCCTCGCTTGACTGGAACACGGCGGCCGCGCTGCACCGGATGACACAGGCGTTTCGTCAGGCCTTTGCCGACCGCTTCGCGTATTTGGCTGATTCCCAGTTCGTCGAGGTGCCGGTGGCGACGCTAACCGACCCGGATTACGCTCGAGAGCGGGCGGCGACCTTCGCGGACGATCGCCTCGGTGCCGTCGCTCCTGGCGCACCGGACCGTCTCGGAGTTGCCCACGGGCTTGCCGCGTCGATGCCCGACTACGTTGGAGACTCGCACCAGGCCGTGAGTGGGAGCACCACCCACTTGAGCGTGATCGATCGGGATGGGATGGCGGTTTCGCTGACGCAGACCCTGCTCAGTCTCTGGGGCAGCCGAGTGGTGGCGCCGGGCACAGGAGTCCTGCTCAACAACGGGATGATGTGGTTTGACCCGGAACCGGGACGCCCGAACTCTGTCGCGGGCGGCAAGCGCCCCTTGAGCAACATGGCGCCGGTGGTCGTGACGCGCGACGGATGTGCGGTCGCGTCGCTTGGAGCGAGCGGCGGGCGCCGGATCATGAACTGCAACGCCCAGCTCGTGATGAACCTGGTCGACCAGCAGCAGTCGATGCAGTCCGCGATCTCGGCTCCCCGGATCGACGCCTCGACCTCGGACCTGTTGGTCAGCGCCCGTCTACCGGAGGTGATCCGGAGCGAGCTCAGCCGCCTCGGGCACCGCGTCGCCGTTCGCGATGAGTGTCTTTTCACCGGCGATTTCGCGTCGCCGGTGGGTATTGTCCTGAGCGACGATGGCGTGCTCCACGGTGGTGCCGATCCCTACTATGCCCCAGCTACGGCCGCCGGCGTGGAGCGGACGTAAGGGTGCCATCTCGTCGCGGTGGGGAATGCTATGGTAAGGAGCGGACGCGCGCACCGGGACTCGTCCGGGGAGGCGTCCATCGGGTCCAACGGTCGGGAGCAAGGAGGAGCGACGATGCGATCTCTTCGACTTGGCGGCGCGCTGATGATGGCGAGCCTACTCGTAGTACTCGCCGCCATTCACGTGACCGCGGCGCCGGCGCGATTGCCCGAGTTCGCGCAAGGTGTCTCGTGCCCGATTGACGGATTTCCCAAAGACAAGATCGAGATCATGGCGCCCGCCGGTCCGGGCGGCGGCTGGGATACCACCGCGCGAGAGATGCAGCGAGTCTTACAAGACAATGTCGTCGAGCAGAGCGTCGAGGTCTACAACGTCGAGGGAGCGGGTGGCACCGTCGGCTTAGCCCAACTCGCGCACGACGAAAAAGGGAACGAGAACCAACTGATGATGATGGGGCTGGTGATGGTTGGCGCCATCGCCACGAACCAGTCCGCGGTCAGCCTCGACGACGTAACGCCGCTCGCTCGCTTGACCACCGAGTACGAGGTAATCGTGGTTCCCGCGGGTTCGCCCTACAAATCGTTGGATGATCTGATTGCGGCGTTCAAGAAGGATCCGACGGCGATCTCATGGGGCGGTGGCTCCGCCGGTGGCACCGACCACATTTTGGCGGGTCTGATCGCGAAAGCGGAGGGTATCGATCCAACACAGGTCAACTACGTGCCATTCTCCGGTGGAGGAGAGGCACTGGCGGCGATCCTCGGGGGACAGGTGTCGGCGGGCATCTCTGGCGTCGGCGAATGGATCGACCAGATCGAGGCCGGTAAGCTGCGGGCGCTCGCCGTTTCCGGGTCGGGAGCGGCAAACGGGAGCCCGGTGGCGTCCCCCTCAGGCACCCCGACGCCGGCCGTCGCTCCGACGCTGCGCGATCAGGGAGTGGACGTCGAGCTCGCTAATTGGCGCGGTGTCGTCGCCCCTCCCGGTATCTCCGACGAGACGCGGCAGTGCATGATCGCGATGGTCGATCAGATGCATTCCTCCGATGCCTGGACGCAGGTTCTGACGAAGTATGGCTGGCAGGACTACTTCCTGTCGGGAGATGAGTTCAGCTCGTTTCTTGGCCAGGAACGGGAGCGCGTCACGGGCATTCTTAAGGATCTGGGGTTGGTCTCTTAACACGATGCCATCGGCGTATGACTCGGCCGGCGCCAGTCGTGAAAGGACTGTCACGGCTTGCGCCACCTCACCTCGTCGGGTTGATCCACTGCTGGCCGGAGGTGGATGGTGATCGTGCCGGAGCGACCGATACAACAGGAAGCTGACCGCCCCCCCTCGTCTGGAATCTCGATTGGCGAGCTGCTCCTCGCCGTGGCTGCCGTCGTGTTTGGCATCGCCATCGCCTGGGAGGCGACCCGCATTCATCTGACCCCCGCCTACGCGAAGGTCGGGCCGCGCGCAATCCCCTACATCGTCGGGGTGGGACTGGTCGTCGTCGGCATCTGGCTGGCGGTGGAGGCATTGACCGGGCGAGCGGCGGCTCCGACGACAGAGTCGGAGGACGCGGACCCGACCTTGCCGACCGACTGGCGGACTGTCGGCATGCTGACCGTTGCGCTAGTCGCTTACCTATTGCTGATCGAGCGAGGCGGTTTCGTCGTCGCGAGCGCGGTCCTCTACGCCGGGGCGGCGTTCGCGATGGGGAGCCGGCGGGTGATTCGCGACGTGGCGACCGGCATCGTCCTGGCGCTGGTGCTCTACGTCGGCTTCACTCGCGGGTTGGACCTCCGCCTCCCGGCGGGCCTGCTGGACGGAGTGCTGTAGATGGGCTCGCTGGGGCATCTGATGCACGGGTTCGAGGTGGCGCTGACGCCAGGCAACTTGCTCTGGGCGCTGATCGGGGTGATGCTTGGGACAGCGGTCGGCGTCCTGCCCGGCATTGGCCCCGCCTTGACGGTTGCCCTGTTGCTGCCTGTCACCTACAGCCTGGAGCCCGTCAGCGCCTTCATTATGTTCGCCGGCATCTACTACGGAGGGATGTACGGCGGATCGACGACCTCGATCCTGCTGAACACCCCTGGCGAGTCGGCCTCGATCGTGACCGCGCTCGAGGGCAACTTGATGGCGAAGCGCGGCCGGGGCGCGGCCGCCCTGGCAACAGCCGCGGTCGGCTCGTTCGTCGCCGGCACGATCGCCACCGTCGCCCTGACCTTTCTCGCGCCGGTGATGGTGAACGCCGGTCTCAAGTTTGGCCCGGCCGAGTATTTTGCCCTGGTCGTGCTCGCCTTTACGACAATCACGGCGCTCCTCGGTCGGTCGCTGGCGCGGGGACTCCTGAGTTTGCTTGTCGGACTCGCCATCGGATTAATCGGGATCGACGCCCTCTCGGGTCAGAGCCGGTTCACGTTCGGCATCGACGAGCTGCAGAACGGAGTCGACGTCGTCACGGTGGCGGTCGGCCTGTTCGCGGTCGGCGAAACGCTCTGGGTCGCGTCTCGGATGCGCCACGACGACGAACAAATCATCCCCGTCCGCGGAACGATCTGGATGACCCGCGAGGAATGGCGTCGATCGTGGAAACCGTGGTTGCGCGGAACGCTGCTCGGTTTCCCGATCGGGAGCTTGCCGGCCGGCGGCGCCGAGATCCCGACCTTCCTCTCCTACGCGTTGGAGCGACGCCTCACCCGTTATCCGGAGGAGTTTGGTCACGGCGCGATCGAAGGCGTAGCCGGGCCGGAGGCCGCCAACAACGCCTCGGCGGCGGGCGTGCTGGCCCCGCTCCTCACACTCGGCCTGCCGACCTCCGCCACCGCCGCGGTGCTGCTCGCTGCCTTTCAGCGGTACGGGCTCAATCCGGGACCAACGCTCTTCGATCGGGACCCCGACTTGGTCTGGGGGCTGATCGCCAGTCTCTACATCGGCAATACGATGCTCTTGATTCTCAATCTCCCGCTCGCGGGTCTTTGGGTCCGGTTGCTGGCGATCCCTCGTCCCTTGCTCTACGCGGGGATTCTCGTCTTTGCCGGTCTTGGCACATACGGGTTGAATAACTCAACCGTCGATCTGGTTGTGCTCTACTTGCTGGGTGCGCTCGGTTTCGTCATGCGCCGGTTTGACATCCCGGTCGCCCCGGCCGTTGTCGGGGTCATCTTAGGGCCAGTGGCGGAGCAGCACTTCCGCCGGGCGTTGCAGATCGCGCAGGGTAACTACGCGACCTTTGTCACGCGGCCGATCTCGGCGACGATCCTCGGTCTGGCGGCTGTCGCCCTCTTCGCCCCAATCGTCGTCCGTCTGCTCCAGGCGCGGCGCAAGCGACGGGCGACCGGGACGCTGCCCGCCGCCGGTTAACAGCCAGGTGGCACGAGGGCGCGCCACTGCGGAGCGACTTCTCAGACCTACCATCGACGGGAGGAAAATGGATGATCGGCTTTCCATCTCCGGCTTCGATCCAGGCCGACCCTGCGTGGCCCCGGCGGCGGAGTGCTCCGGTTCTCGCGCGGAACGGGATGGTGGCAGCCGCCCATCCGCTGATCACCGCGACGGGCGTCGGGGTGCTCGCCCGCGGGGGAAACGCGGTCGATGCCGCCGTTGCCGCCGCGTTGACGGCGGGGGTCGTCATGCCGGAGATGTGTGGGATCGGGGGTGACATCTTCGCCATCGTCCACGCTCCCGGACGGGCTGGAACAGCCGGGGTAACGACGGCGGTCCATGGCAGCGGGATCGCGCCTCGGGCAGCGTCGATCGACCTGATGCGTGAGCACGGGGATGAGGGCGGGACGCGGATGCCGTACCAGGGGCCGCTTTCTGTCGCGGTGCCGGGAATGCTCGACGCCTGCTTTTCCCTGCTGGAACACTTCGGCAGCCGGCTATTCGCGGAGGTGGTCGAACCCGCGATTGGCTATGCGGCCGACGGCTTCCCGCTGGGACCACAGGGCGCCGCCGCGATTCAGGACAGCGCTGACGTGTTGCGTCGAGTGCCGGCGAGCGCGGCAGTCTTCGTGCCCGCGGATCGCGCGCTAGGGGTGGGATCCCTGCTCCGGCAACCGGATTTGGCGAGGACGCTGGGGGAGATCGCGACGGGCGGTGTCGATCGCTTCTACCGTGGTGACCTCGCCCAGCGCATTGCTGCGGCGGTCAACGAGCTGGGCGGCGCTCTCTCCGTCGATGACCTCGCGGATCATGCCACCGAGCTGACCGAGCCGCTGACGACGACCTACCGCGATTACACCATCGCCGCGACCGGACTACCGAGTCAGGGGCTGATCCTGCTTGAAGCGCTCAACATCGTTGAGCACGGAACGCTTGATGGTCCGTCTCTTGAGACCGCGATGGGCATCCACACCCTGGTAGAGTCTTACAAGATGGCCGTCGCCGATCGGCTTGGATATGCGGGAGATCCGGCGTTTGTCGACACCCCGCTGGCCACGCTTCTGGGGAAGGAGTGGGCGGCTCGCCGGTTCACCGGAATCGATCCGGCGCGGGCCGCGACGGACGTTCCCGCGGCGCCCCTAGAGGACGGTGATACGACCTATATTTGCGTCGTGGACGGAGCCGGGATGATGGTGTCGCTGATCACCTCCTTGTCGAGTGCCTTCGGCAGTGGCGTCGTCGCTGGGAATACTGGGGTGACGTTGAATAACCGGGCCGGTCGCGGGTTCAGCCTCGAACCGGGCCACCCGAATCTCTACGCGCCGGGCAAGAAGACGATGCACACGCTCCACTGCTACCTCGTGTCCGGCGCCGACGGCTCCCCGCTGCTCGTGGGCGGCACACCGGGCGGTGACGGGCAGCCGCAATGGAATCTTCAGGTTCTGGCTTCGCTCATCGATGGTGGGCACGATGTCCAGGCCGCGGTTGAAGCGCCGCGCTGGACGAGCTGGCCGTCGACCGATCCGAGTACGTTGCCGCATCCGTACGAGTTGCGGGTCGAGGAGCGCGCTAGTGCGGAGACGCTCCGGGAGCTTGCCCTTCGCGGACACGACGTGCGGCGGCAAGGGTCCTGGTCGGCTGGCGGCGCCGCGCAGCTCATCGCCCGTGATCCCGAGACCGGCGCGCTGGCCGGCGGCTCCGACCCGCGGGCCGAGGGGCTCGCGGTTGGTTTCTGAAACCGACGACGGCATCCGACAGCCGGCGGCCGACAGCCGGCGGCCCTCGCAACCGGGCATGGGATCCGCCACGACGCGCAGTCCAGGGCCAGCCCGCAATCGATTGCGCGTGCCAGCCAAGGTGGGACGTTCGACGATCGAACCCTGTTGGCCCCTGTCGCGCCAACCCATCCTGTCATCAGCCACGTTTAGGAGACGATGCGTATGGGAACCGCGGCGAGGCGGCGCACGATCGTGTTCTTCCCGGAAGGGGCGTTTGGGCCGACCAATAACTGTGTCGGCATCGGCGATGAGCTGAAGCGGCGCGGGCTGCGCGTCGTGTTCGTCGTCGAGGAGTCGTTCGCCGGGACGTTGGCGGTGCGGGGCTTCGAGGAACGGCTCATCCGCCTGCAGCCGGCTCCAGCGGTGCCGGAGGAGCCGGGACAGTTCTGGAAAGACTTCATCCGCGAGACCGCGCCGCATTTCCGCGAGTCGCCGCGTGACCAGCTCCAAACGTTGGTCTTGCCGATCTGGGAACAGTTAACTGCCGGCGCCATCTACGTCGACGACCAGCTTCGCGCCATTTTCGCGGAGCTACAGCCGGACGTGATCGTCCAGGACAACGTCGTCGCGTTTCCCGCCGTGGTGACGGCCGGCGTCCCCTGGGTCCGGCTTACCTCCTGTAACCCGTTGGAAATCGGCGATCCTGGTCTCCCTCCAGCCTTCTCTGGGCTGCCGATGACCGAACCGGGGGAATGGGAACCGTTTCGCGCCGACTATCGCCGTCTTCACGCGGAGTTGCACCACGCGTTCGATGCGTTTTGCCAGGAACGTGGTTGTCCGCCGCTCCCGGACATGGCGTTTATGCTCGATTCGCCGTACCTCAATCTCTTTCTCTATCCCGCTGAGGTCGACTACATGCGGTCGACGCCGTTACCCGCGACGTTCCATCATCTCGACGCCTCGGTGCGGACCACTGAGCCACCGTACCCGCTGCCGGGCGCGCTGCAACGACCGGGGAAATTGATCTACGTCAGCCTCGGCAGCCTTGGCTCGGCGGAGCCGGAGCTCATGCAACGCCTGGTCGACATGCTAGGTGCAACGTCTCACCGCGTCATCATCAGTCTTGGCCCGCAGGCTGGCCGCCTGCGGCTGCCGGACAACGTCCACGGCGACGCGTTCCTGCCGAAGCCGTCGGTTCTGCCCCTGGTCGACGCAGTTATCACCCACGGGGGAAACAATACGACGACGGAGAGCTTCTCCTTCGGCAAGCCAATGCTCGTCTTGCCTCTCTTCTGGGATCAGCACGACAATGCCCAACGCGTTGATGAGCTCGGCTTCGGCATCCGGTTCGCCCCGTATGAGTTCACCCGCGCCGACTTCGTCGCGGCGCTTGACGACGTGCTGGCGGACCGGGACCGTCAGGGGCGGTTGGATGCCATCGCCCGGCGGCTTCAGGCGAGTCCCGGTCGAATGACGGCCGCGAATCTGATCGAGCGTCTCGCCAGCGACCGGTCGCCGGTCCTTCAGGCGGCAGTGGATTGATCGGATCGCGCCTGCGTCCCATTCAGCCTCCGTTTAGCCTTGGCCGTCGCCGGGACAGTCCCGGAGCGGCGACCACAAAAGGAAGGCCCACCCATCGTGCCGAGCAAGCCAGAGCAACCACACATCTTCGTTATCAACGATACTCCGGCGATCATCGACCTCTTTCGGGAACTGCTGGAGGATGCCGGCTTCCGGGTCACCGCCGATACGTTCAACGCTTTGGCCCTTGAGCAAAAACTGGCGGCGATCAAGGAGGCCAAGCCGAACGTGTTGATCCTCGACTATATCCTCGGTGGCGAAGGCATCGGTTGGCAACTGCTCCAGATGGTGCGGATGGATCGCGAGACGCGGGCGATTCCTGTCATCATCTGCACCGGGGCCGTTCGCCAGGTCTCCGAGCTGCAAGCTCACCTCGCGGAGATGAACGTCGCTGTCGTTCTCAAGCCGTTAGACATCGACGTCCTGCTCGGCGGGGTCGCCAAGATGCTCGATCAGGCTGAGGAGCCGACACCGAGTGGATGAGGGGTGGCCCCGTGGCGACGGCCCTGGTCAGTCCTTTTTGCGATCATCGCGCGCCGTCTGACGTGCTTCATGGACCGGCCATCCTAAACCAACCCGCGAGCCTGGGTTGCCGCCACCAAAGGGGTGGCGTATCCTGACCCCCACGGCATTTACCGTCGGGAACTGGGGTGACGGCGCCCGGAGCCAGTAACTCCGTCGCGGGCTGGCGGCGGAGACGGGCGAAGGACGGGCACGCAATGCGAGAGTTTTTCCACCGTCGCGGTAAGTTTCGGCCGCTACAGGCTGACGACGAGCGGTCGGGTCAACCGATTCCAGAGGATTTGTGGGTCAAGTGCCCGCGGTGTCAGGAGTTGCTCTACTCGAAGGAGCTCGAGCGGAACCTCCAGGTCTGTCCGAAATGCGCCTACCACTTCCGGCTCCGGGCGCGAGAGCGTGTCGCCCTCCTGACCGATCCCGACTCCTTTATCGAGTGGGACGACGATCTTCGCCCGGAAGATCCGCTCGGTTTTGTCGATGCCGGAGGTCCCTACGACCGCAAGGTGGAGCAGATCCAAGCGAAGACGGGTGAGACCGAGGCGCTGCTGACGGGATGTGCAACCATCGAGAGTCGGCCGGTTGTCGTCGCCGTCTCGGACTTCGAGTTTCTCGGCGCTAGCATGGGCTCGGTCTTCGGAGAAAAGCTTGTCCGCGCCGCGGAGCGATGTGTCGAGCAGGGGTTGCCGCTGTTGACCGTCTCGTCATCCGGCGGGGCGCGGATGCACGAAGGACTCTTCTCCCTGATGCAGATGGCGAAGACGGTCGCGGCCGTCGCGCGGTTGGGTCACGCGGGTCTCCCCCACCTGGCGTTGCTCGTTGACCCGTGCTACGGCGGCGTCACCGCGTCATACGCGACGGTCGCCGACGTGATCCTGGCGGAGCCAGGCGCGCTAATCGGATTTGCCGGCCCGAGGGTGATCGAACAGATCACCAAGCAGAAATTGCCGGAAGGCTTTCAAACGTCTGAGTTCCTCCTGGCCCACGGCATGATCGATTTGATCGCCGAGCGCGTCGTGCTGCGTTCGACCGTCGCGACGCTTCTCGATCACTATGCGGCGGCCACCATGCCGGCGCCAGCTGCCGCGACTCCGCCGCGCCGCGCAGAAGCCGAGACGTTGTTGGTAATCGGCCTTGAGGCGGGCGGTGACTGAGGCGGTCGTTTCCGAGGTGGTCAGTGAGGCCGCAGCAGATTCCGACGCCGGCGCGGCACGTCCGACGGCGTGGGAACGGGTCAAGCTGGCCCGGCACGCCGAGCGGCCGCACACGCTGGACTATCTCCACGAGCTGACTACCGACTTCGTCGAGCTGCATGGCGACCGCGCGTTCGGCGATGACCGGGCGTTGCTTGGTGGTTTGGCTCGCTTCGACGGCCAGGTGGTGATGGTGCTCGGCCACCAAAAGGGGAGTGACACCAAGGAGAATCTTGCGCGCAACTTCGGGATGCCTCGACCGGAAGGTTATCGGAAGGCAGCGCGCCTGATGCACCACGCCGAGAAGTTTGGCATCCCGGTCATCAGCTTTATCGACACGCCGGCCGGCGATCCCGGCATCGGTTCCGAAGAGCGAGGACAAGCGACGGCCATCGCTGAGAGTTTATTGGCGATGGCGGACCTCGCGGTGCCGAGCGTTGCGGTCGTCATCGGTGAGGGTGGTTCTGGCGGCGCGCTCGCAATCGGGGTCGCGGATCGCATCCTCATGCTGGAGAACGCGATCTACGCGGTTGCCTCGCCCGAAGCCTGCGCGACAATCCTCTGGAAGGATGTGGGACGCGCCGCCGAGGTAGCGGAGACGATGCGGATCACCGCCGCCGATTTGGCCGGCTTCGGAATCGTAGATGAGATCGTACCGGAGCCAGTTCCCGCGCATGAACAGCCGCGAGATACGATTTTGGCGACGGGTCGCGTGATGGCCCGACACCTCCGCGAGTTGATCGCGACCTTTCCCGGGCGTGACGCGGCGGGGGTCGCTTCGTTGCGTGAAGCTCGCTTCCGCAAGTTTCGTCGCATCGGCGCCTGGCACGAAGCCAGCCAAGGCAATGGCGTGCCGCCCGACGACTTCGGACCGCTGTAGTACCGCGCGGGCCCGTTGACGAGCTATCACATTGGCGACGGCCGAGTTTACGTCGGCTCGCCGGTTTCGCGCGGCTCAGCGGGACCGAGACGAGCGAGCATCGCTTCGAGCTCGTCGTCCTCCAGTTTCCGGAAGAGCGGATTTGCCGGTGTCAACGCCTGGCCGGCCGCCAGCGGCATTGGTTTCCAGCCAATCGTTTGGACCTCCCCCTCGCCGCCGAGGTAGGCGTGGAGGCGCTGGGCGGAAAACGGCAAGAACGGCGCCGTTAACACTCGCAACGCGCTGACCACCTGCAATGCGGTCCAGACGGCGGTTGAGGCGCGGTCCGGATCGGTCTTGATCGTCTTCCATGGCGCGGCCTCGTCAAGGTAACGGTTCAGGTCGTGGGCAAGGGTCATCACGAGGCGGAGCCCCTCGCGGAAGTGACACCCAGCGATCTGCGCTCCCACGTCGTCGAAGGCCGCGGCGATCCGAGCAAGCATCGTCTGGTCGGCATTATTCAACGGGCCGGGCTCCGGAACCCGGCCGTCATACCGCGTTCGGGCGAAGCTGAGAAGGCGATGAACCGCGTTGCCGTACGTTGCGACGAGCTCATCGTTGTTGCGGCGCTGGAACTCCGGCCAGGAGAAATCGGTGTCGCGGTTTTCCGGGGCGTTGATCGTCAAAAAAAACCGCAGCGCGTCTGGATCGAAGAGCTCCAACGCCTCTGGAAGGAAGGGGAGCCGGGCGGTATAGGCGCGGCTCGAAGACAGCTTCTGGCCACCAATGGTCAGGAACTCGTTGGCGGGCACGTCGTAGGGAAGGGCGAGACCGCCGTAGCCCATAAGCATCGCCGGCCAGATGATCGCGTGGAAGGGCACATTGTCCTTGCCGATGAAATAGTAGGAGCGACCCGGGGAGGTGCCGTCCGGTTGCAACTCCCACCAAGCTTTCCAGGCGTCTGGTTCACCGCGGCGTTCAGCCCATTCGACGGAGGCCGAGAGGTACCCGATGACGGCGTCGAACCAAACGTAGATCCGCTTGTCGTCATAGCCGGGCAGGGGGATGGGCACGCCCCAATCGAGGTCTCTCGTAATCGCTCGGGGCTTCAATCCTTCGCGCAGCCACCCCAGCACGAAGGCATAGACCGCGGGCCGCCAGTGACCCCGGTGCGTTTCCACCCATTCGAGCAGTGGTTGCCCGAAGCGTGGCAGGTCGAGGAAGAAATGGGTCGTTTCGCGCGTTTCCGGCGTCGCGCCCGAAAGCTTGGAGCGGGGATTGATCAGATCGGTGGGATCGAGCGTCCGGCCGCAGTTGTCGCACTGGTCGCCACGGGCGTCGGTGTAGCCACAATGGGGACAGGTGCCCTCGACATAGCGATCGGGCAGGAAACGTTTCGCTTCCGGATCGTACATCGCCAGGGTCGTCTCTTGGAAGAGATATCCCTGCTCGTAGAGGCGGAGGAAAAAATCCTGGGTGACGCGGTAGTGGGTGGGCGTGAGCGTTGTCGTGTAGAGGTCATACGACAGGCCGAGCGCTTCAAACGAGGCGGCGATACCGCGGTGATTTTCCTCCGCGACCTCGCGTGGCGACACGCCGCGTCGATCGGCGACGACGGTGATCGGGGTGCCATGCATGTCCGAGCCGGACACCATCAGGACGTGATTGCCGCGCATCCGGTGGTACCGGGCGAAGATATCCGGCGGCACGTAGGCGCCAGCCGCATGACCGAGGTGCCGCGGTCCGCTGGCGTACGGCCAGGCGACGCCAACGAAGATGTATTCCGGCGCGGTGACCGGGTGGGATTCGCGATCGATCACTGATATCGGCCTCGCCACACGTTGATACGGATTTGGAGTACGTCCCGGACATTGTGCCAGGTATCGCGCGCCGGTTGCACTTTGCTGCGGCTTCCGTAAACCCAGGCGACAGGAATCGGGCCAAGACGATATCCCGGCTGCCGGGCGCGGAATGGCGAGCGAGCATCCGGCGGCGTCGTTCCGCGTGAAGGCGCCTCGGGTTTTACTTGATAGTCGAGACCCGTTCCGGTGTGACAGCAAACAACGGGTCATCGATTAAAGCAACGACATCGTCCAAGAGCGATGTCGCGATCTGTCGCTCGGCGGCGACGTGCTCGGCGCGGTGCTCGCTGACCATACCGTGAAGCACGTCGTTGAGCGCGTTGCTCAGGAGCAGGAGTTCGTCCGCGGTCATCTCGACGCGAAACGCGTCGCGAGGTGCCGCTTGAGTGCCGGCACGTGCGAGGGCTGTCAAGAGACGGTCGGCGGTGTCGCGGTCAGCACCTTCCCGAGCCCGAAACTCCGCCTCGTCCCACTCGTCACGAACCGCGGATACCGCACGTACGGCCAGGGCTCGCTCGAGCCTCGTCATTGAGACAGCAAACCGATCCGAAGAGCCGCCTGTGGCCTGGGAAACATCGTTGGAGAGTCGTCGCATGAGCCTCGCTCCTCACCGTAGCCGGTCGTAATACATCCTTCCCCCGGGTGGACGGAACGCCGTGCCCCCGTCAGGATGGCGCGCATCGAGGATGACGACCGTTTCGGCCACCTGCCCTCAGTATGCCCGACGGCCGTGCTGTAACGCCCTTGTTGCCTCGGGGTTCGTCAGCACCTGCTCAATCAGAATAGCGAACTCCGTTGGGGAGGTGACGTCAGGATACTCTCCAAGTTGCACGACATGCTTGTCGAAGGCGTGGCCGGCCGCGATGCGTTCAGCGATGCCGGCTGATGGAGGTACGGCTGACGCGTCTTCGGGGTCTCGGCTCACCCGTAGCGGCCCCGCCACACGTTGATCCGGATCTGAAGGACGTCGATGACATTGTGCCAGGTATCACGGGCCGGTTGCACTTTGCTGCGGCTGCCATAGACCCAAGCGACAGGAATCGAGCAGAGACGATACCCCCGCTGCCGGGCGACGACCAGCAGCTCAACGTCAAAGGCCGTCACCCGGGGACCGTCGAAGGGATTGGACTCCGTGTACAGGCGGGCCCGTTGCAGGATGTCTGATAGCGCCGCGCGACGGAAGAGCTTGAAGCCACATTGCGTGTCCTGGATACCCGGCAGCAGGGCGAGCCGAACAAAACGGTTGAAGACTCGACCCATCACGTGCCGATAGATCGGCTCACCGATGCGGCTGGCGCCGATCCCCTCGCGGGAACCGATCGCGACGTCGCAGCTGCCGTCGAGGGCAGTGCGAAGCTCGGTCAGGTAGCGCAAGGGGGTCGCGAGGTCGGCGTCGCTGAAGCCCACCTGATCCCGTGTCGCCGATTCCATTCCAGCCCGAAGCGCGGCTGCCTTCCCTCCGTGCGGGATGGTGACGAGGCGAGCACTCGGATGTCCATAGAGCGCGCTCCGGGCGAGATCGGCCGTGCCGTCGCTGCTGCCATCATCGACGATGATCACCTCGCTCGCGTAGGGTTGCAGAGCAAGAAACGAGGTGACGGTCTCGATTGTCGAGACGATACGCTCAGCTTCGTTGTACGCCGGGATGACGAGCGAGAGGGATGGCGCATCAGGGTCGGGCGCGAAGCGGTCACCATCCACGCCGAATCCGGTCCCCCGTCGCTGCGTGCAAAAGCGTGCTCTGTCTGAACGAGAGCGGCGGATTCTACCACACGGTCGGACGGGCCACGCATCCCGAGCGGAGAGGCTGTGGCCGGTTGGCTATACGCGTGGGCACATGGGGAGCGGGTGTACGAACGTGGTATCGTCGCGCTATTGCCGGCATGATAGAGAACAGGGGGCGCGGAGTGCTCGAGTTAGGCGCACACATGTCGATCGCGGGAGGGCACGACCTCGCCATCGAGCGGGCAACGACGTTCAAGATGACCGCCTGCCAAATCTTCACGAAGAACGCGAACCAGTGGAGCGCGAAGCCGATCGACCCGGCCGCGGCCGAGCGATTTCGCGCGGTCTGGGCCGAGAGTAATGTCCGGCAGCTCGTCGCCCATGACTCTTATTTGATCAACCTTGCCTCGCCCGATGACACGCTCCGCGAAAAGTCGCGCCTCGCCTTCCGCGATGAGCTCGATCGTTGTGACCTCCTCGGGGTGAGATTCCTCGTCACGCATCCGGGCGCCCACATGACGACTGGTGTCGAGACCGGTATCGGACGCGTCGCGGAAGCGATCAATCGCATTCACGCGGAGCGGCCCGACGGCGCGGCAACGATTCTGCTGGAGACGACGGCGGGTCAAGGCACCGCACTCGGCCGGACGTTTGAGGAGCTCGCCGGCATCATCGCCTTGATTGCCGATCAGGCGCGAATCGCGGTCTGCTTCGACACCTGCCACGCCTTCGCCGCTGGTTACGACTTACGGGAGGCGAGCTTGTACGAGGCGACGATTCGAACGTTCGACGAGACGATCGGACTCGACCGGCTCCGCGTCTTCCACCTCAACGATTCCAAGAAGGGACTCGGCAGCCGGGTTGACCGCCATGCGGCGATCGGCGAGGGCGAGTTGGGTCCCGGCGCGTTCGGTTTCATCCTCAACGATCCTCGGTTCGCGGGCTTGCCGGGTATTCTGGAAACACCCAAGGGGGACGACGGCGAGGAAGATCGCCGAAATCTGACTACCCTGCGAAGCCTGGTGGCCGCTCCCTCGCGTCCTGCCGCGGTTCCGGCCTAGATTCGTCGAGTCAAGGCGTCAGGTCCAGTGACCGGCTCCGTCCCGCGCCGCCATACCCGGCGGCCTCTGCGTGTCCCACCTCCCTACCGGAGTCGCCGCCTGTCGCCGCGTCTCGTCTCGCTGGTGGTCCGCGCCGCGTCGCTGGTCGCCGGGTGGCCAGATGGGGAGCGGCTTGCCCTGGCCTCGGTTCTGATCGTGGTTGGCCTCGTGTTAACGGCCGGTGGGGCCCTCGCCGATGTCTCGCTGCACCGTGGCGTTGAAACGGGTGGCGAGGCTGTCTGGGTACGACATCCCTCGGGTCGTGACCTTGCCACCAACGTTGACCTGACCCGTTTCGCGCCGGACCAGCTTGACGAGGTCGTGACAGCGCTCCAATCGGCAGGATTTCGCTACGTCCGGCAAAGCTTCTCCTGGGCGGAGATCGAGCCGGAGCGCGGAACCTTCTCCTGGCAGCGGTACGACGCCATCGTGGCGACGCTGGCGAAACATTCCGTGACGCCGGTGGCGGTGCTGCATCGCTCCCCGGGTTGGGCACGGGCGCCAACAGAAGTAGACGCCTTCGATGCCCCACCCGTTAACGTGAACGACTATGAGCGCTTTGTGCGCGAAGTCGTCGGCCGCTATGGCAACCGGGTACCGTTCGTCCAACTGTGGGATCTACCGAACCGGCCGGACCACTGGGGAGGCGCCGCGCCGGATCCTGCGGCCTACGTCCGCATCTTGGGCATCGGTTCCAACGCGGCGCGCACGGCGGGACCGAATACGACGATCGTGCTGGCGGAGCTCGATCCGCGCCCCACGTCACGGCCGATCGACGATGATCTCGCGTTCCTCCGTGCCGTCTACCAGAACGACGGCGCGCCCTTCTTCCACGTGGTCGCGGCGCGCGTGGAAGGCGGGCAACGCTCGCCGTTCGATCGACGGATCGACCAGGATTCGGTGAGCGTATCGCGGGCAATCCTCTTCCGAGAGGTGATCATCGAGGAAGGAGACGCGGCGAAGCCAGTCTGGGCCACGCACTACGGGTGGACCGTGGGCGCTGGCCCAGACTCCGTCGACGCGGATCACCAGGCGGCGTTCTCGATCGCCGGTATCGAGCGCTCCCGATCGGAATGGCCTTGGATGGGGCCGACCTTCGCCTGGGGGCTCGTGCCGGGAGAGGACCTTGGCGGGGGAGTCGATCCCGGCATGTCGTTGCTCCAATCGAATGGCGGAGCGACGCCGTTCTTCGCGGCTCTGGAGAAGTTCGACGGGAGCCAACAAACCGATGCCGCGCCGACTGGCTTCCTGCCGGTCAACGCGCGCCAGTTCGTCTACGAGGGGAACTGGGAAGATCAACACCTTGGGACAACGACCTACCGCACCACCCGTGAGGTCGGCGCCCGAACCACGGTACGGTTTGCCGGAACCGGATTGGTTGCCTTGCTTCGTTTGAGTCCTGAGGCGGGCACCGTCAACGCTGTCCTCGACGGCAAGCGAATCGACGTCTCGCTGCAATCCCTTCAGGCGCAAGACCTGGAGGTTTCCCTTGCCTCGGGCTTGAATGATGGCATCCACAATTTGACGCTAACCCTGGCCGAACCGGGTCAGCTGACGATCGGGGGTCTGGAGATCGAGCGAACTGTGCCCCTGCGCTGGCCGATCATGCTGTTGGTGATCGGCGGTCTGGCCCTCCTATTTCTTGGCCTCCGGGACCTGCTCTACACCATTGCCGAGCGAACGGGTCGCCTCCGGCGACGTGGAGGCACTGATCTCTGGCCGGAGCTGCCCCAGTTGCCGGACTGGCGGCCCGCGCGCCGCGCGTGACCCCCGCATCGACGCGCGATACTGCGGGGACGGTGTTGTCCGGAGGAGCGGGCGCCACGACGACAGATCGACGCGTTCCTCGACCTATCCACGACGGTCGCTATACTTGGCGTCGCCCTTCGCGGGCGCTGCGACTCAGCTGACCAACTCACGCGGCTGACGAAGATGCCTCAAGTAGGGCGGAGCATGATGCTGGCGGCAAATCTCCCGTCCGAGAGTTCGTTTTCACGGTGGTGTCGTTGATGCAGAGTTCCGACGCGCTCCTCTCCCACTGGCTGGCCGAATCCGCCCCGCCGCCGCGCGTGATCCATCCGGCTCAGTCTGGGCACACGAGCTTCGAGGGTGACGCTGGTCCTTCCCGCGAGAGCTCAGTGCCGGCGTGGAAGCGTCTCATGGCGCAGGTGATCGCGTGACCCAACAATCACCGGCCGAGATCGAGGTCCGCGCGACCGATAACGGGCATGGCGACGGGCGAGAGCTTGAACTCCAAGAAGTGGAGGAGACTGGGCGGGAGGCAGTTGAGGATACAAGTGGCCCCGGTTCATTAGCCGGACGCTTTTTGCGGCCCCAAACGCTGCTCTCGTTCGTCGTCGCGGCCGTGGTCCTCGTGTTTTTTCTCCGGCGGCTCGATATTAATCCTGGCGCCGTTTGGCGCCAAGTACGGACCGCGAATCTCTGGGTCTACTCGCTCGCCTTCATCGTCTGGTACGGAAGCTTTTTCCTTCGCGCCTACCGGTGGCGCCGGATGCTGGCACGGGTCGGCATTGATCGGCACCATGGCTATCGTGTGCCCGGGACGCGCGGTCTTGTTGAGATCTTTCTCCTGTCCTGGTTCGCCAACTGCATTGTCCCCGCAAAACTTGGCGACGCCTACCGGAGCTATCTCCTCAAGCAGGAGAGCCGGGCGTCCTTCAGCACGACGCTGGGAACCATCCTCGCCGAGCGCCTGACGGACCTGGCTGTTCTCTTTTTGACGATGTCCGCCGTCGGCATTCTGGTCTTCCGCGGACATATCCCGACGGAGGCGCGAGAGACGTTTCTGCTTGGCTTAGGGTTGCTCCTCCTGGCGGCGATCGGTCTCGCGACCATGTGGCTCTCCCGCCATGCCTTGCAACGGAGGTTGCCCGCCCGCGTCCAGGAGCAGTACGGGCGCCTTCATGACTCGGTCTTCCAGTGCTTGCGGCGGCCGGGCTCCTTTCTCGTGATTAGCGCGGTCATTTGGCTTGGCGAGGGGTTGCGCTTGTTGCTCGTGGCCCGCTCGCTTGGGGCGGACATCTCACTGGCGACCGCCCTCTTTGTCGCGCTGATGGGCTCGCTCCTGACGACGCTCCCGTTTACTCCAGCGGGGCTGGGTCTCGTGGAAGGCGCGACGATTGCCGTCCTCGTCAAGGTGATCGGCATGGACCCCTCGCTCGCTGGCTCCATCGCTATCCTCGACCGCGTTGTTGGCTACTGGAGTCTCGTTCTTGTGGGACTTATCCTCTACCTCTACCGTTTGCGGCGCGAGGCACGCACGTCGGCCCTCCTTCAGCCTGACTCGCCGGCCCCTTGATCGCCGATGGACGCTCGTCGGCGACGAAACGTAGAGACGGCATCATCGTGAGTGAACCGGACGGCAAGCGCCGGAACGACTTCGCGGAATGGTGGACGGCCCATCGCGATCGGGCCAGCGTTTTGCTTATTGGCGGTATCGCGCTTGGTGGTATGGTCTGCATGATCGCCGTCGTGCTGGCGATCGTCATGCGATAGTGTCTAGGTCGCGGCTCCGCTGACGCGCTGTGGCGGGAGCAAGGTCTGGGAGCGCGGAAAATGGTTGCGGCGCAAACGACGGACATGCCCCCAGAGATGTCGGTGACGGAGTTTCGTGCGGTCGTCGCGCGGATCGAGGACGCGATTGGTCGCGTCATGGTCGGTCAGGCCGATGTCGTGCGCGATGTCTTGATCTGCGTCATCGCCGGTGGGCATGCCCTGCTTGAGGGGGTTCCCGGTCTTGGCAAGACCATGCTCGTGCGGACCCTTGCCGACGCGCTCGATTTGGAGTTCAGCCGAATCCAGTTCACGCCGGACCTGATGCCCGCCGACATTACCGGGACCAACATCCTGGCCGAGGACCAGGCCGGTCAACGCCGTTTTGCCTTTCAACATGGACCGATTTTCGCAAACCTGGTCCTCGCCGATGAGATCAACCGGGCCACGCCGAAGACGCAGTCGGCACTCCTGGAAGCGATGCAAGAAAAGACGGTCACGGCCGCGAACGTGATCCATTCGCTGTCCCAGCCGTTCTTCGTCCTGGCCACGCAAAACCCTCTAGAGATGGAAGGAACCTATCCGCTGCCTGAGGCCCAATTGGACAGGTTCTTCTTCAAGCTGCTCGTTCCGTACCCGTCGGCCGCCGACCTCTCCGAGATCGTGAACCGGACGACGACGCGGCTCACGCTGACCGCGGTCAAGGTCGCCGATGGACCGACAATCTGTGACATGGGCTTGCTGGCACGACAAGTTCCGATCGCGGGACACGTGACCGACTATGTCGTGCGGCTGGTCCTGGCGACCCATCCCGAGGGGGAGACGGTGGCGCCGGTCGTCCGGCGCTACGTCCGCTACGGAGTCAGCCCTCGTGGCGCCCAGGCGATCGTCCTTGGCGCGAAGATCAGGGCGCTGATCGAAGGGCGGCTGAACGTCTCCTTCGACGACGTTCGCTCGGTCGCCCTGCCGTCGCTACGCCACCGCCTCATTCTCAACTTCGAGGCCGAGGCCGGCGGCACAACGCCGGACGCGGTGCTGACCGCTCTGCTGAACGAGGTACCGGAGGTCGCGACCGCTTAACGCGTAGGCTCTCCGCGAAGTCAGGGCGCGCTGACGATGCGACGGGATGCCAATAGACGGGTCCTCGCCCTAGCAGTGTGGTCGGAGAGATTTGAGGAGTCCTCGACGCACGGTGGCACCGGTCATTCCCGCTGACACGTGAAGGGCGCTCGCATCCACGACCCGCCGGGGAGCGTTTGACGGCTGGTCCGTCAGTACGTACGATGCGGCAGCGATCCAGGGAAGCCATCGTCGAAGCGAGGAGAGTGCAGATGGGGCAGGACACCGCGCGACCGAATCCGATACGCGCGGACCGCGGCGCGGGCCTCTGGGCCGAGGCGTCCAGCGACTGGTCGGGAACCGCCGCTCGTCAGGAGACCGACGATCGATTCGGCGACACTGACCTGTCGTGCCCAAGCTGCGGCGTCATGCTTCTCGGAGCGGAAGCGTTCGAGGTCTTTCGGGTCTGTTCCCACTGCCAGCGGCACTTTCCGCTGCCGGCGCGCGACCGCCTCCGCTTGTTGGTCGATCGAGACTCCTTCGTGGAAACCAATGCGGCGCTGGTCTCGGTTGATCCGCTTGTCTTTCGCGACCTCCTGCCAATCCCGGACCGGCTAGAGGAGGTCCGGTCGCAGGTCGCGGCGATGCCAAGTCCCGGTGGCGGCATCGGCGAGGCGATTATCACGGGTACCGTCGCTGTCGATGATCGGCCCGCGGTCTTCATCGTCCTCGATCATGCATACCTCGGCGGCAGCCTGGGCCCTGTCGCGGGCGAAAAAGTGCTGCTCGGGATGGAGCTTGCCGCGAACCGTGGCCTCCCCCTGATCGCCCTCTGCGCCGCTGGTGGGGCACGAACCGAAACCGGTCTCCTCTCCCTTGTCCAGCTCCCGAAGATGGCCGCGGCGGCGGCCCGCCTTCGCCGTGCCGGCGTGCCGTTCATCAGCGTCCTTGCCCACCCGACGACGGGCGGCGTCTACGCGGGCTTGGCGAACCAAGCCGACATCGTGCTGGCCGAACCGGGCGCCCACATCGGTCTGGGCGTTGGGTCAGGAACCCTCAACGGCGCCGTCGCCGAACCCGGCGCGGGAGCCAATACGTCCGAGTTTCTCCTTGGGCAGGGCTTGATCGACGCCATTGTCGAACGTTCCCGGTTGCGCGCTACCCTGGCGAGCCTCCTCGGACTCATGACTGAGCGCCGTGTCTTCTATCCGGGGACGGCGGTACCGGCGCCGCTCGCCTCGCCCACGACGGAGCCGGTTTGGGAGGCGATGCAGCTCGCTCGGCGTTCCGACCGGCCCACGGCGCGGGATTATGTTCGTCGTCTGCTGACGGAATTCGTCGAGCTTCATGGCGACCGGGTAACTGGTGATGATCCGGCCATCGTGGCCGGCCTGGGCCGCCTACGTGGCGTCCCGCTTGTCGTGGTCGGTCAGGAACGACCGCGTGAGGAGGCGAACAACGCTGCCGGCGATGGCCGCGTCGGGGCCGCCGGCTATCGCAAGGCTGTCCGGGCGATGCGCCTGGCTGGCCACCTCGAGTTGCCGATCCTCACCTTCGTCGACACGGTCGGCGCGACCGTCGGCGCTCAGGCCGAGGCGAGTGGGATCGGCGTCGCGGTGGGGCAAGCCCTCGGTTTGACGAGCCTGCTCCCTGTGCCGATCGTCTCGGTGGTGATCGGGGAGGGTGGTGGCGTGGGCGCGTTGGCGCTGACGATCGGTGATCGCGTGCTCATGCAGGAACATGCCGTCTATTCGGTCGAGGGACCCGACGTGCCAGGTCCTCCGTCAGTCATCGGACCCGAAACCGGCGGTCGCCCAACGGATCGCGCAGGCTCTACCCCGCGCCTCACCGCCCGCGAATGCCAACGTCTCGGTTTGGTCGATGTCGTGGTGCCAGAGCCCGACTCAGGCGCTCATGCGCACCCTGACCAGGCGTCCGATCTCCTCGGAGCAGCTCTCACCCAGGCCTTTTCCGAGTTGTCGAGGGTCGGGTCGAGGCGTCTGCGCGACGACCGGAGCCGGCGCATCCGCTCGCTCGGACAGACGACGGCGGAGGGCCGTGACGCGGCGCGGCGGGAAGTGCGAGAGCTGCAGGATCTCCACCGCACGGTCGCCCGCTCGCTGGGTGATCTCCGCGAGCGCTGGGAAGGACGGTACCGGGGGAGGCCACGGCTCCATTTGCCTCCGCTGCACCGGCCCGATCTCGTCGACCTCGCCGGCCGCGTCGCCGCGCGCCGGCTCGCCATTCTCGAGGCGGCTGAGAGCCGCCAGCGCGGCGGTCGCCCCAGCAACGATCGGGGGACCGACGAATGATCCGTCCACCGTCCGCCGTGGACGCGAGGGCGGACCCCCCTGCCGCCTTTCGGGTCGCTGCCGTCCAGTTTGAGCCAGCGATGCATGCGAAGGAGGCGAATCTCCGTGCGTTGCTGAGGCTGACGGAAGAGGCGGCCGCCGCCGGTGCTCGCCTGATTGTGTTGCCAGAGATGGCGACCACCGCCTACTGCTGGGGCAGCCGCGAAGAAGTCGCTCCCTACGTCGAGCCGATTCCTGGTCCAACGACGGAGCAGTTCGGTCAGATCGCCGCGCGGTTCAACTGCTACCTCGTGGTCGGTCTGCCGGAACTGACGCCGGCAACGGGCGTCTATTACAACAGCGCCGCGCTGGTTGGACCCGATGGGCTGATCGGCGTCTATCGCAAGACACACTCATATGTCTCCGAGCCGAAGTGGGCCAAGGATGGCGATCTGGGGCTACCAGTGTTCGCGACCCCGCTCGGCCGGATCGCGATCGTTATCTGTATGGACGCCAGTTACCCGGAGACGACTCGCGTGCCCGCCCTGAATGGGGCGGACGTCATCTGCTTCCCAACCAACTGGCTGTCAGAGAAGAGCCCCTCCCCGACCTGGATGGCCCGCGCGGCGGAGAGTGGCGTCTTCTTCATCGCCGCCAACCGTCATGGTCTCGAACGCGGTGTTCAATTCTCCGGTGGCTCGGCCATTATTGACCCCGATGGCGGCGTCCAAGCCTGGCGCGACGCGGGCGACGGTGTCGTCTATGGCGAGGTTGATCCCGTCAGGGCCCGCGATAAGCGCCTCGCCGCGAACCGCACCGAGGATAAGCTCGCGGGTCGACGGCCCGACGCCTACGCCAATCTTACGCTGCATTCCCACCTCTGGAACCCGCGTGATTCCCACGACCTCTACGGTCTCCACCCCCTCCCCGCCGGCCGGACCAGCCGCGTCCTCGCGGTCCAAATGACCCCAGACGAGGGCGCGCCTGACGCGAATCTGGATCGGATCGCCGCCATTGCCGCCGAGCATCCCGGCGTCGACGTGCTGGTCTTCCCTGAACTGATAGTGACCGGTCGCGTCGGCGATGATGGGATGGCCGGCCGGTTTGCGGAGCCCCTTCCGGGATCCTCGACGGAACGGCTGCGGGCGATCGCGGCCAGACATGACACCTTCGTCGTCGCCGGTCTCGTCGAACGGGACGAGCGGCGCCTCTACAACAGCGCGATCGTGGTCGGGCCTGAGGGGATCGTCGGGGTCTACCGCAAACTGCACCTCACCGAGGAGGACCGCCGCTGGGCGACGCCCGGCGACCTGGGATTGCCGACCTTCGACCTGCCCGTTGGTCGGATCGGCCTGCTCATCGGCTACGACGCGGTCTTCCCCGAGGCGGCGCGGTCCCTCGCGATTGCTGGCGCTGACCTCATCGCCTGCCCGTCGCTCATTGACTGGCCCCCGGTCCGCCCCTTTGGACCAACGGCGATCCCCTTCCCCAGCTATGTCGAGGCGGGGCCGACGGACGATCATTTCCATCTCTGGCGAGAGCGAGCGCGGGAGAACAATTCCTACGTCGCGTTCGCGAACGGCGCCGCTCCTTGGATGGGCTGGAGTGGCGTCTTTGGCCCTGGATTGGAGGGTGAGGCTCGCCACGAAGCGCTCGTCCGTGGTGATGCTGGCGGCATCGCCGAGCTCGTGATGGACACCACCAATCTTGACACCCGATACACGACGAATGTCGTCCGGGCGAAGGACCTGCTCGGGATGAGGATGCCCATCTGGTACGACGCGCTGCAGACGTGCGGCGCCGCGCCGAGTCCCTTGGATAGTGAGCAGGCATCGTCCTCCAGCGCGCCAACGGGTGCGGAGGCGGCGAAATCAGGAGAGCGGGAGTTCGTGGGGATGCCGTCGTGAGACGGGTGATCTTGCTCCAGATCGGCATTGGCACGGTCGGCGGCGCTGTACTCGAGCAGACGATCGCGAACCGCGACCGCTGGCGACGGGTTTTCGCGACGGAGTTCGTCATTGGCGCCTTGGGCGGGCGCGACGGCGTCCTCGCCGCCGAAGACGCCTCAGGGTTGACAGACGACGCAATCCGGGCGGTGGTCGATGACCGGCGCTCCGGAACCGGACTCCTCGCGGCCGCGTCCGAGCACGCGCTTGTTCCGGCAGGTGAGGCGATCGCCCGATTTGCCGCCGAAGGACCGACGATCCTCCTCGATGCTGCCGCCGGACACGAGACTGCTGCCCTGGGTGGCCGCGCCCTCGCCTCCGACGCGGGTCTCGTCCTGTCGAACAAGGCGCCGCTGGCGATGCCGTTCGGGAATCCAATCTCAGTCGAGCTCTGGTCCGAGGCCACGGCCACCGGCCGGCTTCGCTACGAGGCCACCTGCGGCGCTGGGCTGCCGGTGATCTCCACTCTGCGCACGCTGCTCGATACCGGCGACGAGGTGGTGGAGATTCAAGGCACCCTGTCCGGGACCCTCGGCGCGATTTTCTCCGATATCGCGGCCGGCCGGTCTTTTTCGGCGGCCGTTCGCGCGGCGAAGGAGCGTGGCTACACCGAGCCGGACCCGCGCGACGACCTGAGCGGCCTCGACGTCGCCCGCAAGACGCTCATCCTGGCGCGGACGATCGGCCGCCGGATCGATCTCGACGAGATCGAGATCGAGAGCCTGGTTCCCGACCATCTTCGCGACGTCGGCGTTCAGGAGTTCCTCGACCGAGCGAGCGACCTCGACGCCATGGTGGCGCCACGCGTCCAAGCCGCCGAGCGACGCGGGGCGACGCTGAAATACGTCGCAACCGTCCCCGCCGACGGTCCGATTCGCGTCGGGCTGACCGAGGTAGCGACGGGCGGCGTGCTGGGCGCGATTCAGGGACCGGAGAACGTGATTGTCATCCGCAGCCGCCGCTACGACGACTACCCCCTGACCATCGTTGGCCCCGGCGCCGGCCCAGCGGTCACCGCCGCCGGCATGCTCGGCGACGCACTCGCACTCGCCGTGGGCCCGCTCGCTGGTCTCGGCCGCAGCGTCGCGTGATCGGTCGCGCTCAACCGGCAGCGTTTCGATTTTCACTGCCTTCATGGTTTCTCGTCCGCCGGAGCTACGTCAACGTTACTGCTCACTCCAGAGCGGTTGGACACCCAGGCTCGATCCGGGAGAGCCCTGAAATAGAACGGCGCTAAACGGCTCTGCGGTTGAGGGGTCGCCGGCGTCTCGCCAGGCGCTAAACGCCGAATCCGGTACCTGGTAACGGCACCGTGACGGGACGAACGGCCACGCCGGCGCCGTAGCCTGCGGTCGCCCTTGTCCTACGCAGTCGGCGTAGCCTCCGACGGCTCGGGAATGCTCGCGGGCGTAGCCACCGGCTCGTCAGAGCGGGTGAAGACGTACGGAGAGAATCCGTCGGCACTGAGTGCGGGGTCGGCCAGAATGGCCGGGGTCCCTAAGACCAGCTCGGAACGGCCGGCAGCGTCGTGCCGGAGGATTACTTGAGTCCCGCTGCCAAGCGCGCCTGGATCGGAAAAGACGTAATGGACGTCAGGGTTCGGCCGGGTTCGCAGCGGGCGGAGCGTGGAGCGGATCTCCCCGGCGTCGAAGATCAGCCGGCCATCCTCCAGCGTCAATCGGACCTCACCGAGCGTGGGGTTCGTATAGCGTCCGACATACGGCGTGACCGCCGCTGGATCCAGGGCGCCGAGCAGCGCCCGCAGGCCGGCCAGGCTTGCCTTGGCAGCCGCCGCGCCCGTCGCGACATCAGACGCGGCCTCCACTGGCTCCTCCAGGAGGATCTCGGAGAGGCGGTGGCGGACGGCGAAGGCGAAGGTGGCCGCACCCGGACCACCGTTGGTGAGGACGGCGAGTCCCAGATTCGCTTCTGGCAGAAGGGCGAGTTCAGAGACAAAGCCGGGGGTCGACCCGGAGTGGCTGAGGACGCGCATGCCCCGCTCCTCGCCGGTGAACCAGCCGAGTCCATAGCCCTCGGCGCCAAGGACCGCTGAGAGATCTTTGGGAAAGGTGACGCGCCGCGCCCAAACCTCCTCCAACCGCGCCTGCGAGACGACCGGGGTACCGTCCGGCGCCACGCCACCGGTGAGTAGGGTTTCCAGGAAAGCCGCGACCTCTCGGCCGCTCGACCAGAGACCGGCCGCGGGGTCCACCGCGCTCAGCAGGCGCTGCTGGCGCAGCAGCGACAGAGTCGTCGCCCTTCCGTCGAGATCGGCTGCGTGCGGCAGGGCGTAGTCTCCGCTGGCAAGTACCTCCGCGGTGTCGAACGTCGAGCGCTTCATGCCGATCGGCCCGAGGACCCGCTCCCGCATCGCCAGCCGGTACCCAGCGAGCAGATCGTCCGGCGCGGCGCCGGCTGCCGCCGCTGCGGCGTATCCAGCGACGCTGTAGAGCTGGTTGCTGTACTGGAGGCGTTCGCCGGGCGCCGCCGTTGCCTTCGTCTCGGCGAGGGAGGAGATCAGCCCGGCCGGGTCGAGCCGGTCGGCGTTCCAGAAGACCGTCTCGTCCCGGTTCGGCAGTCCGGAGCAATGGCAGAGGAGGTCGTCGAGCGTGAGCCGGCGCGTCAGGGCGGGATCGGCGACAGCAAAGGTGGGGAGGAGGTCGACGACGGGGGTGTCCCAGGAGAGGAGCCCGTCGTCGACCAGCGTCGCCGCCATCAGCGAGGTCAGCGGCTTCGTGATCGAGCCGATCTCCATCAGCGTGTCAGGCGTGACCCGAGCCGGTTTGCCGGCCTCCCGCACCCCGTAGCCTTCCAGAAAGACGACCTGGCCGTCCTGAACGACGGCAACGGCGGCACCCGGTACCCCCAGCTTGGCGAGCGACACTGCGACGAAGGCGGCGAACTCCACCCGCTGCTTCTCCGCCAGCGGCAGCGGCTGCGCGGCCACCGGCGTTGCCCCCTGCCTGACGTGGGGCGTGGCGGCTGGCGCGGCGGGCTGGGCGAAGCCAGACGCGAGCGGCGACAACCCGGCTAGGGCCAGTAGCGACCAGACGACCACGGCTCGGCGCAACATTCGGCTCCTCCGGAGCGTCCCATCTCGACCCTTAGACCCCGTCCCTCGGTTCTACGCCGTCGGTGTGGCAGCCGGTGTGGCCCGGCCCTTGTCCTTTAGCGGCCGGCTATCCACGTAGCGGTAGCCGCCGCCGACTTTTTCGAAGTAGACCAACTCCGCGGACCCTGTGGGGTCATGTCGCGTCGCCGTCAGCGCGATCACCCGTACGCGCCCGTCAGAGAGCACCACCGCGTCCCGGACGGCGATCGAGGCCTGCTGGTCCGCCGGCAGCGGAACGGGGACGGCGATCTGGGCGAGGAAGGCGTCGACCGAGGCGGGGTCGGGGGTCTCCCGCGGCGAGGGTGTCCCTGGAAGGCCGGCCTCGACGTGCCCCCGGAAAGTCGCCGCCCGGCCGAGGGACCGCGACACCTCCTTGTCGGAGAACAGCGCGGCGAGGGCGGGGAGGTTACCGGCATTAACGCAGGCGGTAAAGAGGCGGGCGGCGTCCGTCACGGCCGCGATCGTGGCGGCGTCGCCCGGCACCCCCGTCTCCTCGTCGCCGGCCTCGGGAGAGGCGTCCGCCGCCACCGGGGTCGCTGCAGCCTCCGCCACGCGCGCATCGATCCCCGCTAGCGTCAGCGCCCGCAGCTCCTCTGACGTCCGAGGCGCCACCGTGCACTCCGCCGGATCGACCGGGACGAGCGCCGCGGATGGGGAGGCGTCCTGTGCATCCACACCGGCGCTGAGCACGAGCGCGGCGAGCAGGGCGATGGAAACAGCGAGACGCCTCGATCGGGTCACGGCAACCTCCTTCGGAAACTCGGGCCCGCACGCGTCGACAGGCTCGCTCCCCCACGATCGTGTCGGACTGTTCGTTCAAGGCCGCGTCGCATCAGCTGACGGGGTGAGAGGGTGACGGTGCGACAACCTCAAAGCTTGATCGAAAAGCCCACGTAGTCGTCCAATCGTCTACCGCCGCTGATGCCGACCGAGCTCACGGTCGATTCCGGGCCACGCCAAGTAAGCCATCGCCATGATGAACAGGAACAATGGGATGAGTGAAACGGGGTCAACTGGACGGTGATCGGCGAGCCGAGCGACGAGGAAGAAGACGAATGTACAGAGGCTGGCCGCGATGACCGTCCCAACCAGGCGTCCCCCGGTAAGGTGTCGGGCCGAGTCCCTGCGGACAGCGATTTCGACTCGGGGCCAAACGAGGTAGCCCAGGAATACTCCGAACAAAAGCGGCCAGATCGTCCACGAAGCGACGGCCCTCTCACCTGGACGGAAGGACGCGACGATGGCGTACAGGATGCCAAATGCCGCCGCCCCCGCAAACCGTCTCGCTGGGGGTCGCATCGTTTCACTCCTCAATGTCGTCGTTCCTTGCGGAGGCTGGCGACTTCATCTGCTCCCGCCCGGCATGATACCGGATGCACCGAGTACCAGAAATTGACCTATGCCGACGAGCGATGCGCGATCCAGCAGGAGAGTACCGCGAACGAGACGGTAGCCGACACCGTCGCGAACGCACCCTTGCCGAGCGGATCGTGTCCCAGCCAAAGACCGAAGGCGACCCAGGACGCGAAAAAAATGGTTATGGTCGTCAAGGCTTTGACGAGCCGCTGTCTGCGGGTCATGGTGCCCCCTTGTGCTGGGTCGTGAAGTGTACCGTCGTGGCAGCTCCCTGACTGCCGCTTGCCCTCAGGTGGCGCCACGCGAGGAACGCGGCCCACCCGGCTCGTGCGCTCCGGTCCACGCGTACTCCATCTCCCGGGCCGTCTCGGTCGCGGCCTCCTTGCCGTACCAGCGCGCGACGACGTGGAGCGCCATGTCGATCCCCGCCGAGATCCCCGCCGAGGTGACGATCCTCCCTTCATCCACCACCCGCTCATCGTCACGCACGTCGATCGCCGGGTGGTGCTCCCGCAGCGAGTCAACGCTCGCCCAATGGGTCGTCGCCCGCCGCCCATCGAGCAGGCCGCCGGCTGCCAGGAGAAACGCGCCCGTGCAGACGCTCGTCGTCAGCTCCGCTCGCCGGTCTTGCTCCACGATCCACTTCAACAGAACGGGGTTGCTTCGCTCACGCCGAGTTCCCCGACCCCCGGGGACAACCACGATGTCGAGCGGTGGATGGTCGCTGATCGTGTGGTGGGGCTGGATCAGCAACCCGCCGACGCAGCGCACGATCCCTGGTCCCTCGGCGATCGTCAGCGCCTGAAACAGCGGCTGCTCGTCGTTTCGCCCTTTCGCCTCACGCTCGCGCGCGACCGAGAAGACCTCGAACGGCCCGCAGAAGTCGAGCACTTCGACGTCGTCGAAGATCAGGATGCCGACCGTCGCCGGTTTCGCTGGAGACATCCTACTTCCTCCCGACAGGACCGCGATCACCCCCACTCAGCACCGAGGCGACCCGCTGCCCGGTAGCGGTGAATACGACTGCGCCCCAGTGATGCGCTGTCTCCGTCAATGCCCCCGCAGCTTCGTCGGTGTCATTCGGACCGCGACGGAATACGCCTCGGAAAAACTCCTCGGGTCCATGCCGATGCCATCGATCTCGGTCCGGTATTTGGCGAGGTAGGCGGGAACCGCGTCGGCCCGTGGCGCCGCCGCGTCGATCGCGGCCTCGCCGGTGAGGATGACGATGTCGCCGCCTTGCCCATCGCCGTCGAGGTTGAGCGAGACACGAGGGTTGCGCGCGATATTGCGGAGTTTCGGCGTATCGGGCTGGCTGTAGATCAGAATACGGCCGTCCTCCCAGAGAAACCAAACCGGGCTCGGCTGCGGCGTCCGATCGTCACCAACCGTCGTCAGCCACCCGATCAGTTCTTTTCCTAATCGGCGCTTGACGCGAGCACCAAAGTCGGTCGTCGTGTCGAGCTCCACCGTCACATCCCCCTGCTGTCGAACCCGCTCGGGTTCTGCCTATCTTCGTCTCTGAGAGGTCGGATAAGCGGCGCGCGGTCCTCCTGGGACACGGATGAGAGGATCGTCCCACCGTGCCCCCGGCTCGATAGTATCAGTATGGCCCCACCCGCGTTGGCCATTGACGCATTGCCGAACGTCACAGCGACGGGAAGGCGCGTAGCCCGGCCCGATGGGGCGAGACCTGGGCGTCGCCCTCCCATTCGCGTGGGATCAGTCCGCGCTGGCTACCGCCTCCGGCGTCACCTCGTAGGCCGTCCCCCCACTGACGGCGATGACGCGATCGCCGAGCGCGAAGGCGGCGGCTAGGTCGGGACGCTCCTCCAGGAGGCGAAAGTACGCCTCGCTAGCGAACGGAACGCGCGTCGGCGTCATCGACGATGGGTCAAACGTCGTCTCGATCCAGACCTCATCGCGGAGGATGAAGGTGCGCGGTCCAACCAACCGAAATACGCTCTCACCATTCTCCGGTGCTGATGGCGCGGCGGCGACCTGGGCCTCAGCCATGCTGCGCGACGCTTGGGCCTGATCCACCGCCGCCGCGCCGGACGAGGGTGCCGCCGCCTTGGCCATCGTATTGCTCGCGGTCTCGGCCGCCGCCTGCCTTCCGGCCGCCGTCAGAACGTCCTCGTCGGTGATCAGATAGGACGTATAGGGTGTGACGACGCCGTATCGGACGCTGAGGTCCACGATCGCCGAGACCCATTCCGCGTTTTCCCCGTGGAGGCGAATCTGATCGAGCAGATAGCCGATCTTCCGCGTTGCCCAGAGACGAGGCAGAAAGTCGTCGCCGCCGGTCGTCGCAAACGTCTGATCGGTGTAGACGAAGCTCTGAGGTTGCCCGTTGGTCGCGCCGGAAAGGGTCACCGTGGCCTCGCCGCCGGCCCGATAGCGACCGACGACGACGAGTTGCGAGCCGGCGAAGAGATCTGAGAGAGGCGTAGGATAGATGTCCTCGACCTGGACGTCAGCGACGCTAAGCTTGAGATCGGTCAGGACCGGCGTACTGATTCCCGCGTAAAAGGTGGAAACCGTCTCGTCCAGCGCCTGACCCGGTCGAACATAGGTGGTCGCGCCGTGATGCTTCTGAGCCAGCGAGTCCAAGAGGACCGTATCGACGTCGTCACCAACGCCAAAAGCGAAGAGCCGGACGTTCGACGGCGCGGCGCCGGCAACGTTGCTCAGAATGCGAGGCACTTCGACCTCGCCCTCGCTCGGAAGACCGTCGGTCAGGAAGAGGACCATCGTTGGCCGGCCCGGCGCGACCATTCCCATCGCGTCCAGCAGGGCCAAATTGATATCCGTTCCTCCCGCTGCTGGGAGCCGTTCCACCCAACTTGCCGCCTCCCGCGCCTTGGACGCTGGTTGCAGGGACTGTTTGAATACGCTGGCCCCGGTGCTGAACGCGACAACATTGAATCGATCATCTTGATTGAGGTGGTCGAGCACGTAGGTTAGCGCCTGCTTGGCCTGCGTTATTTTCTCCCCTTCCATGCTGCCCGATGTGTCGAGCACCAGGATCACGTCCTTCGCGATCACGGTCGTGCCTGGATTCACGATTCCTGGCGCCGCCAGCAGCATGAAATAGCCCTCATCCGCCTCCCGATCGTAATAGCTGATGAGGTGGCCACCGACGGCCTCCTGGGACACGCCGTAGAAGAGCTCGAAGTCGCTCGCCGGTGTCACGTCGCTGGCCTCGTAGCTGGCGACGACGTGGTGGTCGTCCGGGCGGTCAATCGCCAGGTCATGGCTCGGTGAATAGACCGCCCGAATTGCCTCGCGGGAGGTAACGGCCACGCGGACACTGACCTGCTCCAGCGGTTGGGCCGAAAAGCGCTCGGTGTTCAACGGGTAGACGTAATGCGTCAGACCGAGATTCGCGGCCAAAACCTCGGAATACTCGATCTGGATCCGCCGGTCTTCCCCGGCCGGGATCGGGAAGACGCGCGCCTGGACCGCGCCGTTGCCGGCGTATTCGAGCAGCGCGGGGTCGCGCAGGCGGCGAACGATGTCGTCGTAGGTCCGGCGCGCCTCCGCGGCGTCGAGCAGCTTCGCCTCGACCGCCTCCCCGTCGACCCACATCGTGAACTTCCCGATCGCCGCTCCGTGGGGAATGGGGAAGAGAAAGGTTCCCTCAGCCGACCACGCGTTCGGATTGTGGAAAACCTGGTCGATGCGGGTCGTCGCCACCTGGTCCGTGATGGTCACGTCGACGCGGTGTGATCGCACGTCGAGTTGGTCAGCGATCATCACCGGACCCGGGCACCGTAGGTCGCAGACCGGCGTGTCGACAACGACGACGCCATCCGCCTGCGCCGACCATGGGGTAGAGAGTGACACGATCATAGCGAGAAGAGCGAGAACAACCGGTGCGGTGCGAACAGAAACACGTTTGCCGTTCATGCTGACCTCCATCCTCGCACCTACCTACCTGGTTGGGTGCTGTCTTCTTGACGCTGGAGCGCCCCGAGTGGTTCCCGTTCCCACCCGGGGCGCATGAACTTCACCGCGGTAGACAGGCACAGCGATCGCGCCGCCCAGCGCCGGGCTGGCTATCCGTGTGATGCTCTCCGAGTAGGGCCCGTTGCGGTGACCCATGACATCTGGAAGGTCCTCGGGAGTGACGATGCCGCGCGGCAACGGCACGGGATCGAAGGGCGGCAGCGTCAGTTTGCTCTCCGTGACGGATTATCTCGGGCGGCCCGTTCGCTGCTTCCAGCCCATGCGGATCGGGGGTTAGCGGCTCCTCGCGGTCAGGAGCCGCTTGCGTTGCGTCCGTAGCCGCCGTACCGTATGTCACAGAACCCGATCCCGTGCGCGGGTAGGCACAGACTCAGTCGGAGGGATGCTCTCACTATGGCCCAAGTACAAACCAAGATCGAGACACGAGACGTGTTGGCACCGCTGTCAGTCGCGGAGCTTGCGGAGGCGGTGGCAATTCTGCGAGCCGAACGCGGCGTCGATGAGCGGTACCGCTTCGTACAGGTTGCGCTCCGTGAGCCTGCCAAGGACGTCGTGCTCGCCGCTGACGCGAACGGTCGCGATGTTGAGCGGGAAGCGGTCGCGGTGCTGATCGACCGGGTGGAGCGAACCACGATCGAGGCTGGCGTCTCCCTCAGTCAGGGACGTGTCACGTCGTGGGAGCGCGTCAGCGCCGGTCAGCCGCCGCTCACCTTCGAGGAACTGTTGGCCTGCGAACGGGTCTGCTGCGAGGACCCGGACTTCCAGGCCGCGATGCGGCGCCGGGGAATCACGAACCTGGACCTCGTGTGGGTCGATCCCTGGAGCGCCGGCGCCTACGAAGACGAAACGGGGGACGCCCACCGGCGGATGGCACGAGGTCTCGTCTGGATGAAACTGCACCCCGACGACGACAACGGCTACGCGCACCCTGTCGAGAACGTCATCGTCGTGGTCGATCTGCACGAGATGGCGGTCGTCCGGGTCGAGGATCATGGCGTCGTCCCTGTACCGGCGGCGACCGCGAACTACGCGCCGAAGGACGTCGGACCGCTCCGAACCGACGTGAAGCCGCTGGCCATTACTCAGGTCGATGGGCCGAGCTTCGCGGTTGACGGCAACCTGGTTCACTGGCAGAACTGGCGATTCCGGGTCGGCTTCACGCCGCGTGAGGGGCTTGTTCTCCACACACTCGGCTGGCAGGATGGCGACCGGCTCCGGTCGATCCTCTTCCGCGCCTCCCTCTCCGAGATGGTGGTCCCCTACGGGGATCCTTCGCCGACGCATGCCCGCAAAAATGCCTTCGACGTTGGCGAGCTCAATCTTGGCGCCCTCGCCAACTCCTTGACCCTCGGCTGCGACTGCCTCGGCGAGATCCACTACTTCGATGCCGCCCTTGTCGACCAGCAGGGAGCGCCTTACACCCTCAAGAACGCGATTTGCCTCCACGAGGAGGACTACGGCGTCCTCTGGCGGCACTGGAACATGCGAACCGGTGGCACCGAGGTCCGGCGCTCGCGGCGCCTGGTGATCTCCTCCTTCTCGACCATCGGCAACTACGATTACGGCTTCTTCTGGTACCTCTACCAGGATGGCACGATCCATTGCGAAGTTAAGCTGACGGGCATCCTCTCGACCGGCGCGGTTGCGCCCGGTGTGCGGCCACGGTACGGCCAGTTGCTGAACGCCGACGGTCTCTACGGGCCAATCCACCAGCATTTCTTCAACTTTCGGCTCGATCTCGACGTCGATGGCGCCACCAACTCTGTTTTCGAGGAGCATACGGAGGCGGAGGTGGCTGGCGACAGCAACGCCTTGAACGCCGCATTTCGGTCGGTGCGAACTCCCCTTCGTCGCGAGTTGGAGGCGCAACAATTCGTCGATCCGCTGCGGGCACGGACATGGAAGGTGGTCAATCCCAATGTGACGAACGCGCTTGGTGAGCCGGTTGGTTACCGGCTGATCCCGCACGGCAACGTCCTCCCCTTCGCCGCCGCCTCGGCCAGCGTCACCAAACGGGCCGGGTTCATTACCAAACACCTCTGGGTCACCCCACATGTCGACGACGAGCGCCACGCCGCCGGCGACTATCCAAACCAGCACGCGGGCGGCGCCGGGTTGCCGGAGTGGACGGCCGCTGACCGCGCGATCGAGGAGACCGACGTCGTCCTTTGGTATACGCTCGGCAGTCACCACCTGCCGCGACCGGAGGACTGGCCGGTGATGCCCGTCGCCTACACGGGGTTTGTGCTGCAGCCATCTGGTTTCTTCGACCGAAACCCGGCGCTCGACGTGCCGCCGTCAACGGCGCACAGCAATGGCCATTGCCACGAGTAACTTGGCGAACTTTGCCGTCAGGGGAGGACCGTGATGGTCCGTTCACGAGCGACGACGTCAAATTGTCGTCGGTCCAAAGTCAACACCATGCCGCCACGCCGCTCGGCACAGGCGATGACTGCGGCGTCGACAAAACCGAGAGGAAGGTCAGCGTAGCGTCGAACCAGGTATCGGACCCGCGCGAAGTCGCCCTCTCCCGCGTCCAGGGCGTATCGACCCGCTTCGAGGTCGGTGAGAAACGTCTCGAGGACGATAAGCGACATCCGTGCTTCGATGAAATAGGCGAGTTCACCGAGGGTCGCGGCGGGGACGACAAACGGGCCGCCGTTCGCGTCCGCCGCGCCGCGAACCCCCGCGTGATCCCGATCCTGCCGGTTCAGGAGGGCGAGGATTGCGGAGGTGTCGAGGGTGATCAAGTCGGGCGCCAGTTGGCACGCAGCCAGTCCTCCGAATCGGCGCCACTGAGTTCCGGGTCGTCATAGACACCAAACGACTGAGGAACATTCGACCCAGGCTCGCCCAAATAGTCCCGAAGCGCCTCCGCGATCAACTCGTCCGCTGCCCGGCCGGTTCGCGCTGCTTCTGACGTCAGGATCTCTCCTATTGAGTCTGGAAGGTGGACGACAATTTCCATGTCCCTATCCTTGCCGCGTCCGTTCACGCCAACCCCGCGCGGCGATTGCGCAGAAGAATCGCCTGGCCCATCGCCTATCTTTCGTCCCGCTGGGACTGATGAGCCAGACACGTCTCTAACAAAGGATCATTCCCTTCTCTGTATGGACGCTGAGCTCAAGATATCGAGCGGGGTCCTCGCCTCCGACTTGGTCCGGATTCCGGTCCCACGAACGATTCGCGGTATCGAATCTTGGCGCGCGAGCTTCGCGAGGGCCAAACAGGCATCTCAGTGCTGGGCAGCCCCGGAATCGATCTGGATGGCGCCAACACGTTCCTCGGTTGGCTCGAAATCGGTGCTATTGAAAAGGTGATGTCACAATCCCCACGCGAAAATTGTAGCGTACAGCGCATTAAAACTGAGCGTTAACGAGCGGTTCCAGATCCACGGGGACGTGTGCGCCGCGTGGCTTCCCCGGTCTAAAAAGCTGAAGCGATGCACGCACGTAAAAAAATCGTCAGCGGCGGCCGGCACATCCTCGGGGTGATCGCAGGGCCCACCCTCAGCGCGGGCCGGCGATGCCCGTGACGTCAGCCCCGATAGCCGCGGCCAGTCTCACGCTCCCCTGTTGAGCGGCGGCCCACCACGCGCCCGTGGAGGGGCCGCTGCTCGGATCGATCTGCGATGCCATCCGGACGTCGGCTCCCGCGAAGACCATTGACAGTCTTGGCAACGACCCATAGGCTACGGAGCGCACTGGAACGGGCTTGCGCAGGACGCGCGGCGGCGGCGGCCGGAGACGATCGAAGGTGAGCGCGACGGTCTATCCCACCTCGAAGCCGAGGACGGCCCACCGGCGCCGGCTCAGCGTTGGGACACTGCTAACCCACCTCGTCCTGTCGCTTGCCAGCCTTAGCATTCTTCTGCCGGTCCTATGGGTGCTTCGAACCTCGTTCGCTTCTAAGGATCTCGCTTACAAGCCGGCCGAAATCTGGTTCGCGCCAACGCTCGTCAACTACCAAAAAATCTTCGTTTCCCAGCAGTTCCAGAAATACCTCTGGAACTCGCTCTGGATCGCGGTCGTCTCCGCCGTGGTCTGTCTTCTGATCGGCTCGCTCGCTGCCTACTCCATTGCCCGCTATCGCACCGGTGGCACTGTCCTCAGCTTCACCATCCTCGGCACGCAGATGCTGCCTCCGGTCGCGCTCGTCATCCCGTTCTACATCGTGATCCGTCACCACCTCGCTCTGTTCGGTGCCGACCTCAGCTTCTACGACCGGGGGATGACGCTGGTTTTTGTCTACCTCTCGTTCAATCTCCCCTTCGTGGTCTGGATCTTGATCGGCTTCTTTCAAGCCATTCCGCGCGAGATGGAAGAGGCGGCTCGTGTCGACGGGGCGACGCCGTTTCAGGCGTTCCGGCAGATCGTGGTTCCCGTTTCCCTGCCGGGGTTGCTGGCGGCCTCCGTCTTCGCCTTCGTCCTGAGTTGGAACGAATTCATCTTCGCCTTCATTTTGACCGGTCGTCACGCCCGGACGATGCCGGTCGCGCTCGCCTCATTGATGAGCTCCCAGGGCAACCAAGTCAGCGCCATCTGCGCCGCCACGATGGCGATGATGGTGCCGATCGTCGTGCTGACGTGGGTCATTCAGCGTTTTCTGGTCCGCGGCCTCACCTTTGGCGCGGTCAAATAGCCGCCACGGGCGGTCACGTACACGGGAGGTACATGGGCATGGTTCATCATGATGCGCGGCTTCGCGCCGCGGCGACTATCGATCGGCGACGGCTGCTGCAAGCGGCCGGCGCGTCTGGCCTGGCGCTGACCCTCGCCTCGCGCCTTGGCCCCGGTGGCCTAGCGCAGGAGACGACGCTCTCGAAGGACTACTCCGGCACGACCCTCAACGCGCTGATGGAAGACATCATCGAGACCACATTGATCGAGGAGCTCTTGCCCGATTTCCAGGAGAAGACCGGGATCACGGTCCAGTTCGAGAAGGTCGTCTATCCGACGATGCATGACAAGCTCGTCGCCTCGCTCGCCGCCGGCGAAGGCTCCGGCGTCTACGATTTCCTCGAAGTTGACTTCTACTGGGTCTACGAGTTCGCCCGCTCAGGGTGGGTCGAGGAGCTGACGCCGCGCATCGACAAGAGCAACGGCGCGATCGACATGAGCCGGTACGAAGACGCCGTCAAGAAGATCAATTCCGAGGTCGACGGCAAAACCTACTACGTCCCGATGTACGTCTACCCCATGGGACTGATCTACCGGCAGGATTTGATGGACGATCCCGCGATCAAGGATGCCTACAAGACCGCCGCCGGCAAGGACCTGGCGCTGCCGACGACGGTCGACGACTACGTGGCGATGGTTAAGACCGTCCAGAAGATCAAGCCGGGCCAACTCTACGGCACGGTGATGCAGGGTCAGCAAGGCGACCCGATCGTCATGGAGTTTTGCAACTACCTCTTCGGCCTCGGCGGCAGCTTCTACGATGCCGACTTGAAGAAGTCCACGATCAACGACGCGACCGGGGTCAAGGCGGCGACTCTCTACCTCGACGCGATCAAGAACGCCGCCCAACCTGGGGCCGCGAACGCCAACCTCGATGACACCAATGCTCTCTGGGCGCAGGGCAAGGCGTTTACCACGGTCGGCTACCTCTTCATCCTCGCCAACGCCGAGAACGATCCGAAGTCGGCGGTCAAGGGCAAGGGGAAGGTGACTACCATGCCAGGTGGTCATGGCCTCACCGGCGCTTGGAGCTGGGGCATCCCGAAGAGCTCACCCAACGCTGATGCCGCCTGGGAGTTCATCAAGTGGGTTGAGTCGCCCGAGATCGCGCTGAAACGCGCCCTCGGCGGCGGTGTGGCCGCCCAGAACGAACCCTACGCCAACCAGGACTACATCACGAAGTATCCGTGGATGGCCCAGGTCAAGGATTTGATCGCGACCGGCATGGGATTGCCGGCGGTGACCAAGCAGGCAACGCTGGTCGAGATTGTCGGCCGTCATCTCAGCGATGCCGTCGCTGGCGGCAAGGATCCCCAGGCGGCGATGGACGCCGCGGCGAAGGAGCTTGAAGGGCTTCTCTGAGCCCCCTCATGAATCGCATCGACTCTTCTCGGCGACGACCATGCCCCGGCGGGAGGTTCATCCCAGCCTCCCGCCGGATCGCCTGCATGCGGCCGGAGACATGCGCCGGATCTAATCCTGATGGCGAATAGTCGCCCCGTCCCGACGGTTCCCCTCTCGGGGTCGGGACGGGTTGATCGTCCCATCGGCGTCTTGCGGCCGAACCCTCGGCTGCCACTGCTCCCATTCCGGTTGTCGATGGTCGTGCCGACCGTCGTCGCCCTGCTCGCTGTCGTCGGCTTTCCGCTCACCTACGCCGCATACGTCGCGCTCCATGAGTACGATCTCAGCGAGGGTGGAATTGGCCGCTTCATTGGACTGTCCGGGTTCCGCGCCGTCGTCGGGATGGAGGTCTTCGTCGCGGCCGCGAAGAACACCGTCGTCCTGACGCTCGCGGTGGTCACGCTTGAGCTCCTGATCGCGCTCGGGCTGGCGCTGTTGCTGAACCAGCCGGGGTTGCGCTTCCGGACACTCTACCTCGCCATTCTGCTGATTCCGCTGCTCGTTAGTCCTATCGCGGTCGGTCTGATCTGGCGCGTGCTCCTGCATCCCGACCTTGGCGCCGTCAACTGGGCGCTCGCCCAGGTTGGCTTACCCGGTCAGGAGTGGCTCAGCAACCGGTCCTCGGCGATGCCTGCGGTGATCGGGATCGACGCCTGGCACGAAACCTCGCTCCTGCTCGTCGTCCTCCTTGCTGGGTTGACCGCCCTCCCGAAGGAACCGACGGAAGCGGCGATTGTCGATGGCGCGACGCGCTGGCAGGTGCTGCGAACGATCACCCTACCCCTGCTGGCGCCGGTCATTCTGGTCGCGGTCCTGATCCGGATGATCGCGGCGATGAAAACCTACGATCTCATCTATGTCCTGACCGCAGGCGGGCCGGGCGGCGCTACCGAGACCATCTCGTTCCGCATCTGGAAAGTCGGCTTTACCAATCTCGATATGGGCAAGGCCGCCGCCGCCTCGATCCTCCTCCTCCTCGTCATTCTCGTCCTGACCGTTGTTCTGGTCCGGGTGATGAAGACCGACGCCGAAGGGTAACGCGGGCGACCAGCTGCGGATTCCGTCCGATCGCGCTGCGTCGTGGACGTCCCGAATAGCCGTCGCGACGTCTCCGCCACCCACTCGCCGGCTGATGGCGCGCCCCGCTGATGCTACACTCGCCGGCCTCAGGCGGTCCGCGCGATCGTGCGGGCACTAAACACGGGACGGGAGATCGAGCGGCATGGGCGATGCAGCGGCGGGTCGGGGTGAGGCGGGTGAGCCGGCCACGATAAACGACGCCAATACGGTACCGGTTGTGGAAGCCGGCGAGCGCGACGACAACCCATCGTCCGATGTTCCGACGACCATCATCAAGGCCAGCGCGACCAAGTCCCCCGCTCCCGCGTCTGAGGTGTTGCGGAGCGATGCCGGAGACATCGAGGCGACCAATGTCGCGATGGAGCGCTCCGGCGCTGACGAGATCACGGCCCAGCGGGTCATCATGACCAACTCGGGTGCGAAGAGCATCGATGCGCGCTCCGCTCAGCTCGATCGCTCCGGAGTCGTCTCACTCCGGTCGCAGCACGCCGTCCTCCACGGTGGTACCGTCGCGTGCGTCATCGCGGACGAGGCGCGTCTGGTCAAGACAAAGGCCTTGGTGGTCGCCGCGAAGGCGGCAACCATCGAGGAAGGCGCGCGCGTTCTCATCTACGCCGGCCCTCCCAGCCTCCAACTTCGGCCTGCCGTCGCTGCCGCGGGCGCCGCCGCCTTCGGCGCAGGTCTCGGACTTGCCTTCCTCCTCCTCGGACCGGTGCTCCGCCGGATCGCGCGATGGCTTTGACACCATATCCGACTCGTTCAACCGCCCAGGACGCCTCCGTCGCGGCCTGATCGCGTCTCGCCAATAGCTACTGGCTTACCACCGATATTTCAGAGGAGGTCACCATGGGTGCAGGGAAGCGGTTGCTCAAGTTTGGCGGCGGCAGCCTGCTCGGAGCGGCGGTCGGGACTGCCGTGGCCGTGCTATGGGCGCCCCAAAGCGGTGAGGAGCTGAAGGGCCGCCTGACCGACCGGATCCGCCAAGCGCGTCTCATGGGAGCGCAAGCCAAGGCGGAAAAGGAAGACGAGCTCATTCGCAAGTTCCGGTCGGAGGTCGACGACCCCGAGGCGTTGCGAGACGAGGAGGCCAAGGTCCGCGTCGCGGCCGGTCAGGCCGTGGCTTCCCTCGGCCTCAGTCTGAATGCCCCGGGCGCCATCGCCGCTCAGGAAACCGCTCTCCGCGCCAACGAGTCAAGCGCAGGCTTGGGACCAATCGTGACTCCGGAGCCCGCGACACCGGCAGACCAATCCGTGACGGTGCGCTCGGATCTCGGTTAATCGTCCAGCCCGCGACCTTGGCTGGGTTGCCGTCTCCCTCCGGTGCACCACGGGCCCCCGTCGTGCACCCGACGTCGGCGGTTCCTGCGCTCGCCGAGGAGATTGCCGCCAGGTTTGGGGAATCGTCCAGGGTGGTCGCCGTGGCGCTTGGCGGGTCTCGCGTGACCGGGCTCGCCGACGAGCGGTCCGACGTCGATCTCTACGTTTACGCTCGACAACCCATACCTATCCCTGTTCGCGAGGCGATCGTCGGGCTGAGGTCAGCCAGCGTGAGCTAGACCAGCGCTTCTGGGAACCAGGTGACGTCTGGATCGACACCGCAAGCGGGCTCACAGACGATGTCATGTACCGCGCGCCGGCCTGGATCGAGGAGGAGCTCGAACGCGTGTTAAGTCGCCATGAGGCGTCGGTCGGGTACTCGACCTGCCTCTGGCACAACGTGCGGACCTCCGTTTCGCTGATCGACCCGATGAGATGGTTCGCTGATCTCCAAAAAATGGCCGCCCGGCCCTACCCGGAGCCGCTGCGACGCGCCATCATCGCCAAGAGCCATCCGATCCTGCGCCGATCGATGACCTCGTTCCTCCACCAAATCGAGCGTGGGCTGGATCGCGGAGACACCGTTGCGGTCCAGCATCGCCTGGCTGCGCTCCTCGCCTGCTACTTCGACGTCCTTTTCGCGCTCAACCGCTAGACCCATCCCGGCGAGAAGCGTCTCCTGCCGCGGGCTCTGGCCCTCTGCCCGCTCCGACCCGCACATCTCGAGCGGCAGGTCGCGGCGGTCCTGGCCGCTCCGTTGCTCGACGAGAAGCACCAGATTGTTTCGCTTGCCCACCAGTTGATAGATGGGCTGGACGACCAGCTCATCGCGGAAGGACTGATCTAGCGTTTCGGTTCCCCTGACCGTTCAGCGGGGGATACGCGAACAGCGGCAGGCCACCCATGCTTGTCACTTGACCTTCGTCTCCGTCACCTGCGGGTGGCTGGTCCGTAGCGTCTCAAACACGGCAGGGCGATCGCATCTCATGCGTTGAGGATCTTGAGGAGGTAAGCGTCGTTCCAACCGGCCATCAGGCGCTGGGCCTTGATCCCGACCTTCGCGGTGCGCTCCCGACGCAGGAGGTTGAGCGCGAG
>JAABUN010000655.1_pt1 | contig 86023 bp, 84 predicted proteins | sample 5559311 | NCBI WGS metagenome assembly JAABUN01 (sample SAMN10711877, study PRJNA513370) | rock metagenome | isolation source: Antarctica rocks | place: Antarctica: Victoria Land, Siegfried Peak sud
GGCCCGGCCGCAGGCCAGCAGCGGACAGCAGGTGAGCGCAGCGAGCGTGGCCCGAGCGGCCCGGCCGCAGGCCAGCAGCGGACAGCAGGTGAGCGCAGCGAGCGTGGCCCGAGCGGCCCGGCCGCAGGCCAGCAGCGGACAGCAGGTGAGCGCAGCGAGCGTGGCCCGAGCGGCCCGGCCGCAGACCAGGAGCGGACGTCATGAGCATGCCCTTCTACGTCGCCCCCGAGCAGGTCATGAAGGATCGGGCCGACTATGCCCGCAAGGGCATCGCCCGGGGCCGCAGCCTGACGGCGACCACCTACGCCGACGGCATCCTCATCTGCGCCGAGAACCCGTCGAACACGCTCCGCAAGGTGAGCGAGATCTACGACCGGATCGCCTTCGCCGGCGTGGGTCGCTACAACGAGTTCGACCAGCTCCGCATCGCAGGGGTGCGCGCCGCTGACCTGAAGGGCTACTCCTACAGCCGCGAGGACGTCGATGCCCGGGGCCTGGCGAACAACTACGCGCAGATCCTCGGACAGATCTTCACCAACGAGATGAAGCCGATGGAGGTCGAGATCCTCGTGGCCGAGGTCGGCGCCGGGCCCGGCGACGACCGGCTCTACCACATCCTCTACGACGGGACCGTGGTCGACGAGACCCGGATGGTGGTCCTCGGCGGCGACGCCGACGCCATCTCCGACCGGCTCGAGGCCGCCTACCCCGAGCCCGGGCCGATCGAGCTGGCGTTGCAGGCGAGTGCCGGTGCACTTGCCGGGCCCGACCGGACACTTGCGCCGGACGACCTCGAGGTGGCCGTCCTCGCCCGGGGCAACGGCCGCCGCGCCTTCCGGCGCATCGAGGGCGACGCCCTCGCTGCCCTGCTGGCACCATCCTGATGCGGGGGGTTGCAGGCCTGCAGGGCGGGGCAGGCCTGAATCAGCGGGGGTGCAGGGCGTACACCAGCACGTACACCGAGAGGATGGCGATGGCGACCGCCACCGCCCACCGGGGCGGCGCCGAGCGGCGCTCGGTCCCCGCCTCGGCGTCGTCCTCGGTGAAAGCGGACTCGACCTCGTCGGCCAGCAGCAGCTGTTGGGCGGCCTCCAGCTCCTCGGGGAGGACGAGGACCTCGACGACGCCCATCGGGTAGGGGCCGTCGGCGCCGCGCAGCTGGGCGATGATCCCCTCGGAGGTCAGCCGGGCCACCACGACACGGGCGTGGAACGCATCTCGCACCCGCAGGACCGGGACCAGTGACCGCCGTTCCACGATGGCACGCTATCTTTCGCCGTCCGAAGCCTCCAGGCTGTCTGAAAGGTCACTCGTGCGCCGATCCCCTGCCCTGCTCGCCCTGCTTCTGCTCGTGGCCCCGGTGGCGTGCGGCAGTGACGACGAGGCAGCCCGAGACGAGACCGGAGCCCCGGACGAGACCGAGGCCCCGGACGAGACCGGAGCCCCGGACGAGACCGAGGCCTCCACCGAAGCTCCGGATGAGACCGAGGGCGCCTCAGAGCCGGACGACGGTGACGCGTCCACCGAGGGGTCGGGGGGATCCGCAGGTACGGTCCCGGCCGGGGAGTACGCCGAGGGCGTCTGCACGTCCATCAGCACCTGGTACCAGGAGATCGAGACCTCGAGCCGTGCCCTCGTCGAGGGGGCGAGCGCCACGGCCGAGGACCCGGCCACCGGCAAGCAGCTCGTCGTCGACTTCCTCGACGACGCCATCGGCCTGACCGACGTCCTCACCACCGACCTCGAGGACGCCGGCGTGCCGGACACCGAGACCGGCCCCGAGACGGCCGACACGCTGTTGGGTGGCATCGGCGACGTGCAGGAGCTCTTCTCCGGCGCTCGCGCTGACACCGAGGCGCTTCCGGTGGACGACGAGGAGGCGCTCGTGACCGGCCTCCAGGACGTCGGTGCCGGACTCCAGGAGAGCGCCACCGCCGTTGGGGCGAACCTCGAGGAGGTCCTCTCCTCGGTCGACGATCCCGAGCTGGCCGAGGCCTTCGATGCTGCCCCCTCCTGCCAGGAGCTCAACCCCGCCGGCTGAGCCGTCGCATGCCCCATGGGCGGCGGCGGTCCGCCGCTAGCGTTCGTCCATGGAACGGCGCATCTTCGGCCTCGAGAACGAGTACGGGGTGACCTGCACGCTGCGGGGACAGCGACGCCTGAGTCCCGACGAGGTCGCCAGGTACCTGTTCCGCCGTGTGGTGTCTTGGGGGCGCAGCAGCAACGTCTTCCTGGAGAACGGCGCCCGGCTCTACCTCGACGTGGGCAGCCACCCCGAGTACGCCACGCCCGAGTGTGACTCCATCTACGACCTCGTCGTGCACGACAAGGCGGGCGAGCGCATCCTCGAGCAGCTCGTCACCTTCGCCGAGCAGCGCCTCCGTGAAGAGGGGATCCGCGGCGTCATCTACCTCTTCAAGAACAACACGGACTCGGCCGGCAACTCCTACGGCTGCCACGAGAACTACCTCACGAGCCGGCGGGACGACTTCGGCCACTACGCCGAGACCCTCATCCCGTTCCTGGTCTCCCGCCAGATCTACGCCGGAGCCGGCAAGGTGCTGCAGACGGCACGGGGCGCCCAGTTCTGCATCAGCCAGCGGGCGGAGCACATCTGGGAGGGGGTGAGCAGCGCCACCACCCGCAGCCGCCCCATCATCAACACCCGCGACGAACCCCACGCCGACGCCGAGCGCTACCGGCGCCTCCACGTGATCGTGGGCGACTCGAACATGAGTGAGTACGCCACGTTCCTCAAGGTGGGTGCGGCCGCGATCCTCCTGCGCATGCTCGAGGACCCCAAAGTCGTCCTGCGGGACATGACCCTCGAGAACCCCATCCGGGCCATCCGTGAGATCAGCCACGACCCCACCTGCACCAAGCGGGTGCGGCTGGCCAGCGGAAGGGAGGCGAGCGCACTCGAGATCCAGTCCGAGTACCTCACCCGGGCCCTGCGCTACGCCGACTCCAACGGTGTGAGCCCCCTCGAGGAGCAGGCCCTCGGGATGTGGGAGCACTGCCTGACGGCGCTGGCGAAGGACCCCCTGACCCTCGACCGGGAGTGCGACTGGGTCATCAAGCACAAGCTCATCGAGGCCTACAGGGACAAGCACGATCTCCCGCTCACCCACCCCCAGGTCGCCCTCCTGGATCTCCAATACCACGACGTCAGCCAGGAGCGGGGCCTCTTCTACAAGATGCAGGCCCGGGGGATGGTCGACCGGATCTGCGACGAGGCCGACATCACCCGGGCCGGCCCCGACGAGCTCCGCCCGCCCCAGACGACTCGGGCGCGGCTGCGGGGCGACTTCATCCGCAAGGCCAAGGAGCGCAAGCGCGACTACACCGTCGACTGGGTGCACCTCAAGCTCAACGACCAGGCCCAGCGCACCGTGCTCTGCAAGGACCCGTTCAAGTCTCACGACGAGCGGGTCGAGCGCCTCATCGCCACCCTCTGACGGTCGGGGCGGTTCGGGTGGTCGCGTCCTGGGCGAGACTGCGAGGGTGCCGTCGTACCGCACCGCCACCGTCACCTCGGTCCTGAGCGAGCGGCCCGGCCTCGTGCGGGCCGAGGTCGACGTCCACGGCGAGGGGGCGCACAGGGCGTACGCGGTGACGGGCCTCGTGGGGCCGCTGGCTGCGGGCGACGAGGTGGTGCTCAACACCACGGCGGTCGAGCTCGGCCTCGGGACAGGTGGCTGGCACGTCGTGCACTGGAACCTCACCCGCGGCGGGTTCGCCCAGCCCGGGCCGGGCCACATCATGAAGCTGCGCTACACGAGCCTCCAGGCCGACACCGGTGCCGCCGAGGAGCTGCAGGCCGACGTGCTGGCCGACGCCAGGGAGATCGGGGGGATGCCCGTGGTGGTGGGCGGCCTGCACAGCCAGGTGCCGAGCGTGGCGGTCGCCCTCGCCGCCGCCGCCGGCTCCGATCTGCGGGTCGCCTACGTGATGACCGACGGCGGTGCCCTCCCGCTGGCGCTCTCCGAGCTCGTGCCGGCGATGGTGCGGGCCCGGCTGATCATCGGCACCGTCACCGCCGGCCACGCCTTCGGCGGTGACCACGAGGCGGTCAACGTCCCCTCCGCCCTCGCCGTGGCACGCCATGTCCTCGGCGCCGACGTCGCCATCGTCGCCATGGGACCCGGGAGCGTCGGTACGGGCACCGCCCTCGGGTACTCCGCCCTCGAGGTGGCGCCTGTGCTCGACGCGGCCGCGCACCTCGGCGGCCGACCGGTCGCCGTCTGCAGGTTCTCCCTCGGCGACGAGCGCCCCCGCCACCAGGGGGTCAGCCACCACACAACCACGGCCCTCCGCCTGGCTGGGGCAGCGCCGGTGACGATCGGGATCCCCGAGGGCCCAAACGCCGGACGGGTGCGGAGCGACCTCGCCGCCGCAGGTCTCATCGAGCGACACCGGCTCGTGGACGTCCCCGACCCGGGCATTCCCGAGCTGCTCTCAGCGTCGGGTCTCGCGGTGACGACCATGGGCCGCGGGCCGGCTGAGGACCCGGCCGCCTTCTCGGTGGCAGGCGCCGCCGGCACGGTCGCCGCCACCCTCCTCTGATCTCCTCCGCCGACGAGGAGTCGGGGGTCGAGGCGCATCGGGTGGCCGAGGGGGCACCGGTACGATCGGCCCGTGTCGAAGCTGGAGCGGCTGCTCAACCTCACCGCCGCCCTCCTCACCACCTCGCGGCCGCTCGCGGCGAGCGAGCTGGCGGAGCGAGTGCCCGGCTACCCGTCCGAGAAGGTGGCGTTCCGGCGGGCCTTCGAGAGGGACAAGGAGGTGCTGCGGGACATGGGCATCCCCCTCGAGATCGCACCCGTGCCCGGTACCGACCCCTCCGTCGACGGGTACCGCATCGCCCCGGACCAGTACGCCCTGCGAGACCCGGGGCTGGCGCCAGACGAGGTCGCCGCCCTGCACCTCGCCACCGTGGCGGTGCGGGTCGACGGACTGGCCGGGACCGAGGCGCTGTGGAAGCTGGGCGGCGCTCCCGGTGACCACGCTGCGACGCCGGTGGCACAGCTGCCCGCCACCCCGGAGCTGGCGCCGCTGTTCCAAGCGGTGGCCGAGCGGGCGACGGCCAGCTTCGGGTACCGGGGGGCGGGGCGAACGCTCGACCCCCACCGCCTGACCTTCGCCCGCGGACGCTGGTACGTGGAGGGCCACGACCACGACCGGGGGGAGCTCCGCCAGTTCCGACTGGACCGGATCGAGGGAGCCATCACGATCGGTCCGGCCCGCAGCTTTGAGCGCCCGGCGGTGAGCCGCGCCCTCCAGCCTCACGCTTGGGAGATCCGTGGCGAGGGAGAGGCGCCGGTGCGCGCCGTCGTGCGCATCGACGCCGACCAGACGGCGTGGGTCCGGCGGGGCCTCGGTGAGGACGCCGTGATCGCCACCCACGCAGACGGGAGCGTGGACGTCAGGGTCGAGGTGAGCAACCGCGACGCCTTCCGCTCGTGGGTGCTCGGCTTCCTCGAGCACGCAGAGGTGCTCGAGCCGGTCGAGCTGCGGGACGATCTCGTGTCGCGGCTGCGCCACAGGGTGGCCTGATGGCGGTGCCCCGCCCGGCCGCCGCCGACAGGCTGCGACGGCTCCTCGCCCTCGTTCCGTGGGTGGTCGCCAACGACGGGCCCACCCTCGCCGAGGTGTGCGAGCGCTTCGACGTGGGTGAGGAGGACCTGCTCGAGGAGCTGAACACCGTCTTCCTCTGCGGCGTCCACCCCTTCACGCCCGACGTGTTGATGGAGGTCGACATCTCCGACGGCCGCGTCTGGATCCAGCTGGCCGACTACTTCGACCGGCCGCTCCGCCTGACGCCCGAAGAGGGCCTCGCCCTCGTCGCCTCGGGGGCGGCGCTGCAGGCGGTGCCCGGCGCCGACCCGGCCGGACCCCTCGCCCGCGCCCTCGACAAGGTGGCGACCGTGCTCGGCATCGACACGGCAGGAGCCCTCGAGGTCGTCCTCGGCACCGTCCCCGAGGACGTGCTCGCCGTGCTCCAGGAGGGGATCGGCGCCGGTCGCCAGGTCGAGATCGACTACTACGCCTACGGGCGCGACCAGCGCACCGTGCGGACCGTCGACCCGTGGGACGTCTTCACCGCGGCGGGGGAGTGGTACCTCACCGCCTGGTGCCACCGGGCGGTCGGCGAGCGTCGCTTCCGCCTCGACCGCATCGGCGCCGCCAAGCGGCTCGACACCGGCTTCGAGGCCCCCGCCGTGCTCCCGCCGAGGGACGTCTTCGCAGCCGGGCCCGACGACCCCCGAATCGTCCTCGAGCTGGCGCCCCACGCCCGCTGGGTGCTCGAGCAGTACCCGGTGGAGCGGGTGGAGGAGTGTGAGGACGGCCGCTGCCGGGTGACGCTGGCGATCAGCGAGCTGGCGTGGCTGGAGCGGCTGCTGCTGCGCCTCGGGGACGACGCCACCGTTATGGGCGAGCCGTCCGGCGTGGCATCGGCTGCGGCCGCCCGCATCCTCGCCCGCTACGGCGAGCAGTAGCCTCGCACCCAGATGGAACCCGATCTCGCCGCTCAGGCGGACGATCCCGCCCGTGGCCCGCGTCGCGATGGGGGTGGGCTGCGCAACGCCGTCGAGTGGGTCGCCATCGTCCTCGGTGCCTTCATCGTGGCCTTCGTGGTCAAGACCTTTCTGATCCAGGCCTTCTACATCCCCTCGGAGTCGATGTTCCCGACCCTGACGGAGGACGACCGGGTCCTCGTGAACAAGCTCAGCTACCAGGTCCACGACGTGAACCGGGGCGACCTCGTGGTGTTCGAGCGACCGCCCAACGAGCCCGAGAGCGAGATCAAGGATCTCGTCAAGCGGGTGGTGGCCCTCGAGGGGGAGACCGTCGAGGAGCGCGACGGCGCGCTGTACGTGGACGGGGAGCGACTGGACGAGCCCTACCTCGAGCCGGGTGTCGAATCCCTCAACCTCCCCCCGACGGTGATCCCCCCCGACCACGTGTTCGTGATGGGCGACAACCGGGGCTCGTCGCGCGACAGCCGGTTCTTCGGACCGATCGAGGAGGACCTCATCGTCGGTCGCGCCTTCGTCAAGGTGTGGCCGATCCCCGATTTCGAGCTCCTGTAGCTCCTCCGAGCACGTCGTCCCACCCGGCTCGGCCGGCCGTGTTCTCCTCGGCGCCGGCCCAGCGGCGCCAGGGCGCGACCCGCCTCAGCTGGGCTCGGCCACCGGGGGGCGCCCGGCCAGGGCATCGACCATGCGCTCGACATGATCAGAGAAGACCCCGTCGACGCCCATGAGGAGCAGGGCGTCGAGCTGGCGGCGGTACTGGGCGTCCCACCCGAAGGCGTGGCGCCCGAAGCGGTGGAACAGGGTCACGAGCCCGCCGCTCCAGTCGCTCCAGTGCAGGTTCACGGCGTCGATCCCGGCGTCGGTGATGGCCGCCGCCCGGCGCTCGGTGCCCTCCTTCATCCGCTTGAGCCTGGTCGAGTCGACGAGCTTCACATCGTCGGAGAGGGGCCGCCACGAGGCTGCGAGCTCCCAGTCGGGGGAGCACAGCCACAGCCGGCCCAGGGCGTCACCGCCGGCTTCCCTCGCCACCGCCACCACCCGGGCCGCAGCAGCGGGGTCCTTCACGTCCAGGGAGATCTCGTGGTCGGTCCCGCAGGCGTCATAGAGCTGGGCCAGCGTGGGAATGTGGGCGGGCAGGTCGGCGCGGCGCACGGCGGCGATCGGACGTCGGCGGACGCCGGTGCGCACCACGCCGTCGTGGTCGAGCACGGCCTCACCGTCGACCGTCAGCCAGACGTCGCTCTCGAGGCCGGGCGCGCCGAGGCGCCGGGCGAGGGTGAAGGCCTCGATCGTGTTCTCGGGGGCATCGGCGCGGGCGCCACGGTGGGCGAAGCCGATCGGCGGCATGCGGAGCGACGGCAGCGGCTCGGGCATCGCCCGCCATCCTGCCGCAGTGCAGGACCGGTCGAGGCCGGGCTCAAGGACCTCTGCGCCGACGTCGATGGGTGTACCGAGGACGGACCCCCAAGGAGAAGACCATGGCGACCATCCGGGCCAGCTGCCCCGACTGCGGCGACGTCGAGCTCAGTGGGAGCGACCTGACCGTGCGCATGTGCGCGAACGACGGCCGTGGGTCCTACGCGTTCCTCTGCCCCTCGTGCCACCTGGCGGTCACCAAGGATGCGGAGCCTCGCATCCTCGACCTGCTCGTGTCCTCTGGCCTGCCCCTCGACGTGTGGTACCTCCCGGCCGAGCTTTCGGAGGTCCGGTCAGGACCGCTGTTCACCCACGACGACCTGCTCGAGCTCCACGAGCTGCTCGCGAGTGACACCTGGTTCGCCACGCTCTCGGAGATGGTCGAGCGCTGAGCCATCCGGCCGAGCTCGCCCGTGCCGCCTGAGGCCCCACGGGCCACCGGTAGGCTCCACGTGTGTTCAACGTCGGCACGCCCGAGCTGTTGGTCATCCTGCTGGTCGCCCTGGTCGTGCTCGGGCCGAACAAGCTCCCGGACGCTGCTCGCCAGGTCGGCAGGTTCGTGGGAGAGATCCGGCGCATGAGCTCGGGCTTTCAGGACGAGCTGCGTGACGCCATGCAGGAGCCGGTGTCGTCGGTGAAGGAAACCCTCAAGGGGGACCCCGTCCCCAAGGCCACGCCGGGCGGGGAGACGAAGCCGGTCAGCCAGGTCATCGACCAGTCGCTGCCGGGTGAGTCGGCGGCTGCCGACCCCTCCTCGACCTCCCTCGGCGGACCCGCCCCCGAGGAGGACCAGGCGTCGGTCCCGCCCACCGGTGCCGCCGTGGCCGACGAGCACGCCGACGAGCACGTCGGCAGTGACGACGAGGCGGCTGCCTCCACCGACCAGGCGGAGTCCCGCACCGGCGCCGAACCGGCCTGATGGCCATCGGCTTCAGGCGGGCCCCACGGGGCGACCCGCCAGCCCCTCGCGATCCGGCGGGGATGACCCTCGTCGAGCACCTGACGGAGCTGCGGACCAGGGTGGTCAAGGCCGTGATCGCGGTCCTCCTCGGCGGTGCCCTGGGCTTCAGCCTGTACTCGCCGGTGCTCGACCGCCTGGTCGAGCCCTACTGCGACCAGAAGGCCGAGCAGGCCGAGCGGCGCAGGGACGCGGGCATCGCCGACGACGAGAGCCTCGACACGGGCTGCCAGCTCGTGGTCACCGACCCGCTCGAGTCGTTCTCCATCCGACTGAAGGTGTCGGCCTACCTCGGGCTGCTGTTCGCCTCACCCGTCGTGCTCTGGCAGCTGTGGCGCTTCATCACGCCGGGCCTGTACGACAACGAGAAGCGCTACGCCATCCCCTTCGTGCTGTCATCGGTCCTGCTGTTCGTGGCCGGCGCCTTCCTGGCCCTCGCCACGTTCCCGAAGACCCTCGAGTTCCTCGCAGCCTTCGGCGGGGACAACCTCACCACCCTGTACACCCCGGGGAAGTACCTCGGCCTGCTCATCTTCATGATGCTCGCCTTCGGGGTCGGCTTCGAGTTCCCCGTCGTCCTCACCTTCCTGCAGCTCGCACACGTGCTCCACTGGCGCCAGCTGGCGAGGTTCCGCCGCTACGCCCTCGTCCTGGTCTTCATCGTCAACGCCGTGATCACCCCGAGCGGCGACCCCGTGACGCTGCTCTCGCTCAGCATCCCGATGGTGATCTTCTACGAGATCTCGATCCTGATCGGGCGCTTCGTCTTCAAGAGGGAGTAGCGGTGCCGGCCGAGGGCCACGACTTCGAGCTCGACGAGTACCAGCGACGGGCCATCGCCGCCATCGACGAAGGCCGCTCCGTGCTCGTGGCCGCGCCGACCGGCTCGGGCAAGACGGTGGTGGCAGAGCACGCCATCGCCGACGCCCTCCGCAGCGGGCGGAAGGCCTTCTACACGGCGCCGATCAAGGCCCTGTCCAACCAGAAGTACGCCGATCTCGTCCGACTCCATGGTCCCGACAAGGTGGGCCTGCTGACCGGGGACAACAGCGTGAACGGCGACGCACCCGTGGTGGTCATGACCACCGAGGTCCTCCGCAACATGATCTACGCGGCGTCGCCCTCTCTGCGGGGGCTGCGCTACGTCGTGCTCGACGAGGTCCACTACCTGCAGGACGCCTACCGGGGACCGGTGTGGGAGGAGGTCATCATCCACCTCCACGCCTCCGTCCGTCTCGTGTGCCTGTCGGCGACGGTCTCCAACGCCGAGGAGCTGACCGAGTGGATCGAGACCGTGCGCGGCCCGACGGCGGCGATCGTCGAGCAGCGACGACCCGTCGAGCTGCGCAACCTGTTCATGGTCGCCGACCGATCGAGCGACCGGCTCCAGCTCCTGCCCATGCTCGTCGACGGCCGACCCAACCCCGAGGGCCTCAAGCTCGACGCCAGCGCCCAGCGCGGCTCGCGCAAGCGGTCGGGCCCGCAGCGATCGGGCCCGCAGCGGCCTCCGAGCCGGCGCCTGGCCGCTCCACGCCGGGTCGAGGTGATCGACCGGCTCGACGAGGAGGGGATGCTCCCGTCCATCTACTTCATCTTCAGCCGCAAGGCGTGCGACGAGGCCGTGACCCAGTGCCTGGATGTCGGCTTGCGCCTCACCGATGCCGAGGAGCGAGCCCGCATCCTCGCCATCTGCGCCGAGCGCACGGCCACGCTGGCCCCGGCCGACCTCGACGTGCTCGGCCACCGGCGTTGGCTGGCGGGGATGCAGGCGGGCATCGCCTCCCACCACGCCGGCATGGTCCCGCCGTTCAAGGAGGCGGTCGAGGCGTGCTTCACCGCCGGCCTCGTGAAGGTCGTCTTCGCCACCGAGACGCTCGCCCTCGGGATCAACATGCCCGCCCGCTCGGTCGTCCTCGAGAAGTTCTCGAAGTTCAACGGTGAGCGCAACGAGACGCTGACTCCCGGGCAGTACACCCAGCTGACGGGTCGGGCGGGCCGGCGGGGCATCGACCCCGTCGGCGACGCTGTCGTCCTGTGGTCGCCGTTCACCACGTTCGAGGAGATCGCCGAGCGGGCCGCCAGCCGGACCTTCGCCATCTCGTCGTCGTTCCGACCGACGTACAACATGGCCGCCAACCTCGTGCGCCGCTACCAGCCGGACGAGGCCCGCCACCTCCTCAACCTGTCCTTCGCGCAGTACCAGTCCGACGGGGAGGTGGTCCGCATCGAGGCCCGCCTCGATCGCGCCACCGCCAGGCTCGGCGCCGCCCGCGCCGAGCTGCGCTGCGAGCAGGGTGACGTGGGGGAGCTGTTCGCACTCGAGGGTCGGCTCGAGGCGGAGCGCGCCGATCGCCCGGACCGGCAGCGGGAGCTGCAGGAGGCGCTCGGGCAGCTCAAGCCCGGTGACGTCATCCAGGCCCCGGGCGGCCGCAACGGCGGGGCAGCGGTCGTGACCGCCACCATCAACCGTCGCAACGGCCACGGCATCCGCGCCCTGACCGCCCAGCGCCGGCGCCTGCAGCTGAGCGCCGAGGACTTCGACCTCCCGCCGCAGCGGCTCGGCCGCATCGAGCTGCCCGAGCCGTACGCGCCGAACACGACCCGCTTCCAGCGCGAGGCGGCGCAGGCGCTCGGTCGAGCCCGCCTCTCCCATGGCGAACGGGTCCCGAAGCGGGGAGCGCAGCGCAACGGCGACGACGGCGACGGCGATGAGGTGTGGCAGGCCATCGCCGACCACCCGGCCGCCACCTGCCCCGACCTCGGGTTGCACCGCCGGGCCGCCGCCCAGGTCGCCAGGTACGAGCGCGAGCGGGACGGTCTCGAGCGCCAGGTCCGGGGGCGCGACGCCACCCTGGCCCGGCACTTCGACCGGGTGCTCGACCTGCTCGAGGGCAGGGGCCACCTCGCCGGGTGGGAGCTCACCGACGCCGGCGGCCGTCTGGCCAGGATCTACCACGAGGCCGATCTCCTGATCTCGGACTGCCTGGAGCGCGGCCTGCTCGACGAGCTGGACGGTCCGACCCTGGCCGGGCTCGCCTCGTGCTTCGTCTACGAGCACCGGGGCACCTCCGACCCGCCCACGCCCTGGTTCCCCTCGGCCGATGCACGCCGCCGCTGGCGGGGGATCGAGCAGCTCCACCGCCAGCTCAACGTGGACGAGGAGCGCCGTCGCCTCCCCCTCACCCGCCCTCCCGACCCCGGCTTCGTCGCCCTCGCCCACGCCTGGGCGGCAGGAGAGGGCCTCGACGACCTCCTGGCCGACGACGACGTCTCCGGGGGCGACTTCGTGCGGACCGTCAAGCAGCTCCTCGACCTCTTGCGCCAGGTGGCCGAGGTGGCGCCGAGGCCGGCCACCCGTGAGGCTGCCAGGGCGGCGGCCGACGGCCTCTTCCGGGGCGTCATCGCTGCCTCGTCGGCGGGACCACTCGTCGACGATGCGCGTCCTGAGGGGGACGAGGACGAGGATGGGTTCGACGACGTGGACGGTGCGCCGGTGACGGGGGCCGACGGGCTCGTGTCGGGTGACGAACCCCCATCAGAGCCGTGACGGTCCGCAAGGGGGAGCCCTGGGGTGAGCCCGGGTCCCTCCCGGAGGACGGGGTCGTCGTGGCCTCCGACGCCGAGGCGAGGCGGGTGGTCACCGAGGCGCGCCGTGCCGACCGGCCGGTGCCGCCCCTGGGGCTGCTCGGCGGCGACCTGTGCCGGACCCTCGGCGGGCGGGGGGATGCGGAGAACCTCCGCTCAGGCGCGGCCACGAGCGCACCATGCGACCTCGGCGTCGCCCTCCTCGACGGTCGGCTCCACTGGTTCGTGGCCCACCTCGTTGCCCGACGGGGCTGGTGGCGGGGTCGGGCGTGGGTGGCGATGAACGCCGCCTACGTGGGTTCCTGGGACCTCGGTCCCAAGGCCCATCCGGGCGACGGCCTGCTCGACATCACCGATGCGACGGTCCCCCTCGGTGAGCGGCTGAAGGTGCGATCCCGGCTCCCGCAGGGGGCGCACCTGCCCCACCCGGCGCTGCGGACACAGCGCACGAGGGCGGCGCAGGTCGTCCTCGAACGGGCACTCCCGGTTCGCCTCGACGGGGAGGTCGTCGGCCGCTTCCGGTCGATCTCGGTGCGGGTCGAGCCGGACGCCCTGCAGATCGTGGTCTAGGTCGAGCCGGCCTGGTCGGTGCTCTCCACCTCACGCAGACGGCCCGTGTCGACGTCGTAGACGAAGCCCCGGATGTCGGTGGTGTCGAGGAGGTAGGCGCTGCCCCGCAGCTTGCGCAACGACTCGCGCACGCTCTCGTCGAGGTCGTCGAACGCACCGAGGGCGAAGGGGGGCGTGTACCCGGTGCGCTCCTGGATGGCGGCGCTGAGGCCGGCGTCAGTGAAGCGCTGCGCCCCGCAGTCGGTGTGGTGCACCACGACGATGGCCTGCGTGCCCAGGAGGTGCTGGGAGATCACGAGCGAGCGCAGGACGTCCTCGGTGACGACACCGCCTGCGTTGCGCAGGATGTGGGCCTCGCCGAGATCGAGCCCGAGGGCGGCGAACACGTCGATGCGCGAGTCCATGCAGCACACCACGGCCAGGCGCCGGGCCGGCTCGGTGGGGAGGTGGCGGTGGGGGAAGGCCCCGGCATAGCTGCGGTTCACGGCGAGGAGGTCGTCGATCGTGCTCACGGCGCGGAGGGTACCGGTCGGGCCGGAGGGGGCCGGACGTAGGGTGGGTCTGTGGACGTCGCAGAGCTGAAGGGGCGCATGCTGGCCGAGGTCGACGAGGTGGCGGAGCTCCTGCTCGACACCTCGCACCAGATCCACGAGAACCCCGAGCTCAGCTTCCAGGAGCACTTCGCCCACGGGCTGCTGACCGACGTGCTCGGGCGACGGGGCATCGCCGTCACCCGCAGCGCCTTCGACCTCGAGACGGCGTTCGACGCCACCGTCGGCAGCGAGGGGCCGACCATCGCCATCTGCCTCGAGTACGACGCCCTTCCGGCGGTCGGCCACGCCTGTGGCCACAACGTGATCGCAGCCGCCGGCCTCGGTGCCAGCCTGGCGGCGGCGGCACTCGCCGTCGAGGCCGGCGGCCGGGTGCGGATCCTCGGCACGCCCGCCGAGGAGGGCGGCGGGGGCAAGGTCCTCATGGCCGACCGGGGCGCCCTCGTGGGCGTCGACGCCGCCATGATGGTCCACCCTGCCGACGCTGACCTCCTGGCCATGGACGCCATCGCCGCCACCCACCTCGAGGTGGTCTACGAGGGGGTCGCCGCCCACGCAGCCGCGTTCCCCCACCTCGGTCGCAACGCCCTCGACGCCGCCGTGCTCGGCTACGTCAACGTCGCCGCCCTCCGCCAGCACATCGAAGCCACCGACCGCGTCCACGGCGTGTTCCTGGAGGGGGGTGACAAGGCCAACATCGTCCCCGAGCGGACCCGCATGGAGTGGATGGTGCGCTCGGCCCGCTTCGCCAGCCTCGAGCCGCTCCAGGAGCGGGTGGAGGCGTGCTTCGACGCCGGGGCAGCAGCAACGGGGTGCACCTGCTCCTACCGGGTGTCGAACCCGCCCTACGCCGACATGGTCGACAACCCCGTCCTGGTCGGTCTGTACGCCGCCAACAGCGAGGCGCTCGGCCGTCCTCTGGAGGACCCCCGAGCGGGGGGCGCCAGGGTGGTCGGGAGCACCGACATGGGCAACGTGAGCTACCTCGTCCCCTCGATCCACCCGATGGTCAAGGTGGCGCCCAGGGGCGTCTCGATCCACACCCGCGACTTCACCGCCCACGCCCGCTCCGAGGCCGGTGATGCCGCCGTCCTCCACGGCGCCCGGGCCATGGCGGCGACGGTGGCGGACCTGTGGGCCGACCCCGGTCTGGTGACCGACGCCCGCTCGGCCTTCGACGAGGCCACCTGAGGCGCACCTTCGGCGCTCCCGGACGTGCCCGGCCCGTCCGCCCGGGGCGTCGGTCGCCGGCCGCCGAGGAGCGCCCACCCTCCACGTCCGGGCGGCGGCACGCTCCTAGGCTGGACCGGTGGCCCGCTCCTCCCACCCCGCTCCGCTGACCCCGGGGGCATGCCGGTGATCTTCGCCGGCTCCAGCGGCACCTACATCCGCGAGGAGTGGACGCCTGACGAGGCCGACATCCTCCGGCGCTACGTCACCAACCTGGACGGGCCCGTGTTCGCGCTCGTCAACCTGCCCGAGGTGGTGAAGGGGGCTCTCTTCGCCCGCTACAGCCGCACCCACAAGAGCCTGCGGCGACTCTTCCTCGACGAGTTCGTGGGTGAGCTCGACGTCGAGGGCGACGACGGGATCGACGCCACCGTCGGGCTCGAACGGGCCGAGCAGCTCTACGACCGGGTCTTCTTCGAGTACGGCGACGACTCCGTGGCCCAGCTGGGAGGCGTCCACCTGGCCTGCGAGCAGTCGTCGAACCTCCTCACGAAGATCCTCGAGTGGGGCAGGCTCATGGCCTACCTGGAGCAGTCCACCCGCTACATCGCCTACGACGCCCGCCTCGGTGGTCGCTACCGGTACCACCGGGACCCGAGCGTCCTCGCCTCGCCCTTCGGCACCCGGTACGTGGGCGACATGGACCGGCTGTTCGACACCTACGCCGAGCTCCTGCCGATCGTCCAGGACTGGTGCCGGGAGCGCTACCCGAAGGAGGCGGGAGACTCCGACTTCGTGTACCGCCAGAGCATCCGGGCCAAGGCCCTTGACGCCGTGCGGGGCGTGCTCCCGGCGGCCTCGCTGTCCAACGTCGGCATCTACGGGACGGGCCAGGGCTACGAGGCCCTGCTGTTGCGCATGCGCGCCTCCCCGCTGCCCGAAGCCAGGTCCTACGCCGACCTCATGCTGGACGAGCTCCGGAAGGTCATCCCGTCGTTCCTGAAGCGGGTCGACCTGCCCGAACGTGGCGGCGCCTGGTCGGGCTACCTCGAGGACCGCCGTTCCGCCATGGACGAGGTGGCGGCTCACCTGTTCCCCGATGCGGCGCCGGCACCGGCGCCCGAGGTCACGCTGGTCGACTTCGACCCCGACGGGGAGGACAAGGTCCTCGCCGCCATGCTCTACCCGCACGTGTCCCTGCCGGAGACGCAGGTGATCGACGCCGTCAAGCGGCTGTCGGGGGAGGAGCGGGCGTCGCTCGTTGCCGCCTACGTGGGGGAGCGCACCAACCGTCGCCACAAGCCGGGCCGGGCCCTCGAGCGGGTCGCATACCGCTTCGACGTGTGCTCCGACTACGGGGCCTTTCGCGACCTGCAGCGCCACCGGATGCTGACCGTCGAGTGGCAGTCCCTCAGCCCCTCCCACGGCTTCGTCCTGCCCGAGGCCGTGGTCGAGGCTGGCTGCGCCGGCCGCTTCGAAGAGGCCATGGAGCGCTCGGGCGCGCTCCACGACGCCCTCGTCGAGCGCTTCCCGGCCCAGGCCGGTTACGCCGTGAGCCTGGCCTACCGTGTCCGCTACAGCATGCAGCTGAACGCCCGCGAGGCAATGCACGTGCTCGAGCTGCGCACGACCCCCCAGGGCCATCCTGCGTACCGGCGGGTCTGCCAGCAGATGCACCGTCTCATCGCCGAGCAGGCCGGTCACCGGGCCATCGCCGGAATGATGGGCTTCGTCGACCACGGCGAGACCGAGCTCGAGCGCCTCGAGGGTGAGCGTCGCGCCGAGCGCCGGCGCACCGGCGTCGAGTAGCGCCCGGCCCGGGCCCCACCGGAGGGCGGGGCCACCGGCCGTGGCGTCGGTCTGTGCCTGCGTCGGTCTGTGCCTGCATCGATCTGTGCCTGCGTCGGTCTGTGCCTGCGTCGGTCTGTGCCTGCGTCGGTCTGTGCCGGTGTGGACGATGCGCCTGGTGTGGACGATGTGCCAGGTGTTGCTGTTGTCGCCCATACCGGACAGACTGGACGACAGGCGGGCGGCCAGGAGGTCTTCTCGCGTGTCCGCAGCAGGTACAGCCCGTCAGGTCCCCCGATCCAAGCTGGGCCCCTCAGTGACCTTCACACCGCAGGGAGCCGGCGCCCGTTCGCTGCTGCGGAGCGTGGCGGTGGTGGGCGCCCTCGCCCTCGCCGGCTCCGCCGCAACCGGGAGCTACACGGTGCGCCGTGGTGACACGCTCTCCGACATCGCCCTCAGCCAGGGGATCTCGGCAAGGGACATCATGGTCGCGAACGGCATCACCGACCCCCATCGGTTGATCGCCGGCCGGACCCTCCAGATCCCCGACCAGGGCGCCGGGTCAAGGGGCAGTGCCGGCGCGACGACCTCTGGCTACACGGTGCGTCCGGGCGACACCCTGTCGGGCATCGCCGTACGCCTCGGCGTGGGGACTTCCGCGCTGGCCGAGGCGAACGGCATCGCCGACCCCGACCGACTGGTGGCGGGTCGGACCCTACAGGTCCCCGGCGGCGGGACGACCGCCGCAGCCGCCACGGCGTCGCCCTCGGTTCCCTCGGGCCTGCCCGCCAGGGTGCGGGCCAACCCCGACCGCCTCGCCTACATCCCGATCTTCGAGCGCTGGGCCTCCACCTACGGGGTGCCGGCCGATCTGTTGATGGCGATGACGTGGCTCGAGTCGGGCTGGCAGCAGGGGAGGGTGTCGTCCACCGGGGCCGTCGGCGTCGGCCAGATCATGCCCGACACCACCGCCTGGATGCGTGACCACGTCATCGGCGAGCCCCTCGACCCGACGGCGGTCGACGACAACATCAGGATGAGCGCGCGCTACCTGCAGTGGCTGCTCGACCGCACGGGCGGCGACGTCCGCCTCGCCCTCGCCGGCTACTACCAGGGCCCGGCCTCGGTCCGGACACGCGGCCTGCTGCCCGAGACCGAGCGCTACGTCTCCGACATCGCCTCCCTCCGCGAGCGCAACTTCTGACGGTCGGGCCTGCGTGGCGGCGACGGTGCAGGTGGCAGGGGTCTTCGCGTCATGGAGACGTCACGCCCTTGACACCTCCGACGTGCGTGGGATGATCGGCGGTGCCCCGGCTGAGAGGCCGGGCGCCGAGGGCCTCGGGGTCCGGTGCACCTAGTAGCAAACGGCAGCTCGGACAGGCCCCTGTTGGGTTCCTGGCGTCTCCGAAGCTGACGGTCCCAACGGTGCACCGGGCTCCACCCTCCACCGTGGGCCAACCCGGGCGTCCTCGCCGCTGCTGAGGACTGCGCCGCCGGATGTCGTCGCGACGCGGATCGGGGTCGCCCCGGAATGGATAGAGTCCGGCCGCTGTTCGTGGAGACCCGCCCCCACCCCTGACAAGGAAGCGCCCGCCATGCCCGAGGATCCTGAAGACGACGTCGTCGACGATGACCTCGAGGAGGGCGACGACGAGATCGCCCCGGACGATCCTGAGGCTCTCGACGCAGACGACCTCGACGAGGACGTCCTCGTGGTGGAGGACGACCTCCTTGTCGACGACGACGTGGTCGACGACGACGTCGTGGCCGACGACGCCGAGGGTGTCGACAATCCCCTGGTCGAGGCCGCACGCCCGAAGAAGGCCGTCGCCGGCGCTGCCGCCGACGACGAGGAGAGCGACGACGACGACGAGGAGCCTGACCCCGACGACGTCGAGGCCGACCTCGACACGATCCTGAAGGACCGCCTGGTCGTCGCCGAGGAGGAGGAGGACGAGGACGACGAGCCGCTCGATGCCGAGGACAAGGCGGAGAGCGGCAAGGTCCGCCCCCGTGCCCCTGGCGAGTTCGTGTGCCAGTCCTGCTTCCTGGTGAAGCACCCGAGCCAGCTCGCCGACGAGGCCAAGCAGCTCTGCCGCGACTGCGTGTAGCGTTCCCCGTTGGCCTACTCCGCGATCGTGGTCGGCACGGACGGCTCCGCCACCGCCGAACGGGCGGTGCGGGACGCCGCCGAGCTGGCGGCGGGTGCCGGGGCCCGCCTCGTCGTCGTCGCCGCCCATGCCTCCGAACCCGCCCCCGGGCCGGGTCCCGCGGGGCCGACGGCGGAGACCTCGTCGGGGCAGGACCAGCGCACGCAAGCCGAGGACGCGGCCGAGCGGGGTCGTGCGCTCGCCGTCGAGGCAGGCGCGAGCGACGCCGTCGGACGCGCCGAGGAAGGTGTGGCGAGCGACGTCCTCCTCGACGCAGCACGGATGGTGGGGGCCGACCTCATCGTCGTCGGCTCCCAGGGGATGACCGGCGACGCCCGGTTCACCATCGGCTCCGTCGCAGGTACCGTCAGCCACCACGCCCCCTGCGACGTGCTCATCGTCCACACCACCGGCTGAGGGGCAGGGCCGCCAGACCGACTTTCACGTCGCGGCGCGCGTCGGCGAACATCGAGGGGTGACCGACGACGAGAAGAACTCTGCTGACCGCGCCATCGAGCTGCTCCTGTTCGCACCCCTCGGCTTCGCCCTGTCGGCTCGCGAGCTGCTTCCGCAGATGGTCGAGCGGGGACGCCAGCAGGTGACGGGGCAGGTCACGATGGCCAGGATGATCGGCCAGTTCGCCGTGCAGCAGGGCACGGTCGAGGCGGAGAAGGCGTTCGACCGGGCCCGCTCCCAGGCTCAGACCGCCCTCGAACAGCTCGGCGTGCTCGACCAGGAGCCTCCCGCACCGGCGGCGTCGCCCCCGCCCTCCCGGCCCGCCGCCACCCCGGCACCGGCCGCCGACCAGTCACCTCCGCCGGGGCCCGTGCGGGAGGAGCGGGCCGTGCCGGGCCCCGTGGCGGCGGCGGGCAAAGCGCCGGTCCCCGACCTCGCCATCCCCGATTACGACTCGCTCTCTGCCTCCCAGGTGCTGCCCCGCCTGTCCGGCCTCGGTCCTGACGAGCTCGAAGCCGTCCGCCTCCACGAGGCGTCCCGTCGCGGCCGCAAGACCATCCTGAGCAAGGTCGCCCAGCTGCAGGGCTTGTAGTGGAGGGCGTCCGTCGCGCGCTCGCCGAGGACGTCGACCGTCTCGCCCAGCTGACGGCCCACGCCGTGGCCGAGCAGATCGACGGCCGCGGTGGGCGGGTGTGGTCCCAGCGCGAGGCGCGTGGGGTGCCCGCCCACGCCAGCCTGGCGTCCGCCGTCGCCGACCCCGCGCAGCTCGTGCTGGTGGGCACGATCGACGGCACCGTCATCGGGTACCTCGCGGCCCGCACCGAGACGCTCGCCGACGGGACGCTCCTCGGTGTCGTCACCGACATCTTCGTCGAACCCGGTGCCCGGGGCGTGGGCGTCGGGGAGGTGATGGTCGACGAGGTCCTGGCGTGGTGTGACGAGCGCGGCTGCGTGGGGATCGACGCGCTGGCGCTGCCGGGCAACCGGGACACCAAGAACTTCTTCGAGACGTTCGGCTTCAAGGCTCGTGCCCTGGTCGTGCACCGCAGCCTCGTGGACCCGCCTGCGCCGCCGAGGGTTCCGCCGTCGGCAGTGGTGCCAGGAGGTCAGGTGCCGGAAGCCCGGTGAGCCGCCCCGAGGTGTGCGTGGGTGCCGTGGTCGTCGACGACGGGAGGCTCCTGCTCGTGCGCCGGGGTCAGGACCCGGGAGCGGGGAAGTGGTCCGTCCCCGGCGGTCGGGTGGAGGCGGGCGAGGCGCTGGCCGAGGCCGTCCTGCGCGAGCTGCGGGAGGAGACCGGGATCACGGGCGTCTGCGGGCCGCTCCTCGACTGGGTCGAGCTCATTGGCGACGACCACCACTTCGTCGTGCTCGACTTCACCGTCACCCCGACCGAACCGCACGACCCGGTGGCGGGCGACGATGCCGATGAGGCGGCCTGGGTCCCGCTGGCCGAGGTCGCATCGCTGCAGCTCGTCGACGGCCTCGCCGACCTCCTCCACCAGCACAACGTCATCTGAGTCCGGCTGGTCCGGCCCGGCTGGGGCTAGCGGCCCGTCCACTCCGGGGGTCGCTTCTCGATGAAGGCCTTCGGGCCCTCGGCGAAGTCCTCCGTCTGCACCACCCGGCCGAATGCCTCGTTCGTGAGGCGCCACGCCGTCTCGTCGTCTGCCAGGGCGCCGGCGAGCACCACCGACCGGCTCTCCCGCACGGCCACCGGCGCGTTCACGCAGATGCGCTCGGCCAGGGCCACCGCTGCCTCCACCGCCTGGCCCGGCTCGACCAGCTGGTTGACGAAGCCGAGGTCGTACGCCCGCTGGGCATCGATGGGGTCACCGGTGAGCACCAGCTCCATGGCGATGGCGGGCGGCAGGGCCCGAGGGAGGCGGAACAACCCACCGGCGCCGGCCACGAGGGAGCGCTTGACCTCGGGGAGTCCGAAGCGCGCTCCGGTGGAGGCGACGACCATGTCGCACGACAGGACAATCTCACAGCCGCCGGCGAGGGCGGGCCCGTCCACGGCGGCGATCACCGGCTTGGTCCGCTCCCGCCGAGCGATGCCGGCGAAGCCACCCTTCTTCGTGTTCAGCGCCGCTGCCTGGCCGGTGGCGATGGCCTTGAGGTCGGCGCCGGCGGAGAAGACGGGGCCTGCGCCGGTGAGGACCGCGACCCAGGTGTCGGCGTCCTCCTCGAAGCGGTCCAGGGCGGCTTCGATCCCCGAGGCGACGTCACCGTTCACTGCGTTGCGGGCCTCGGGCCGGTTGATGGTGAGGACGGCGATGCGACCCCGCTGCTCGTAGTCGATCATGGGCGCACCCTAGTTGTGGGCCGGAACGGCGTTGCGGGGCGGTCAGGTGGGCCCGCCGGGAACCGCTCCCGAGGACCCGCCGACCCCCGTGAACAGCTCATGCGACCGGAGCGGCCCACCGCTGGCGCCGGCCAGGGGAGGTGTGTCACCGGTGGCGCCCTCGACGATGCCCGTCACGATCTCGTCGAGCGTGCTCTCGGACGAGCGCACCGGCGTCCAGCCGAGCTCGCTGCGGATCCGTGTCGTGTCGAGCAGCGGCGAGCGCAGCACGATGTCGACCCAACCCGGGTCGGTGGGCTGGAGCCGCAGGCGCCAGGTGAGGCCGGCAGCCGCCCGCAGCAGGCCACCGGGGACGGGGACGGGCCGTGCGCCGAGGACCCGTCCGAGGGCGGCCGGGTCCACCACCGGCTCGGAGGCGACGTTGTAGGCCCCCCGCGCCCCGTCGTCCTTGACCGCCAAGCAGAACGCTGCGGCGCAATCGCTGCTGTGGACCACCTGGAACCGGAGGCCGGGGTGGTCGGGCACGACCGGCAGCGCCGCTCGCAGCAACCGGTTGGGGAGGAGCGGACCGAGGAAGAGGCGGCGGACCTCGGTCGCAGCCGCCCGCTGCAGCACGAGCGACGGCCGCATCCTGACCACCCGTGCCGACGGGTGCTCCGCCTCGTACAGCTCCATGAGCCGCTCGGTGTAGGCCTTGGCCCGGGCGTAGGCCGACGTGGCGATGCCGTCGGTGGGCCAGGACTCGTCGACGAGCTCCTTTGGCCCGGGGCGGTAGGCGGCGAGGGACGACGCATGGACGATCGCTCCTACCCCGGCCGCGTCGCAGGCGTCGAGGAGGCGCTGCGTCCCGATCACGTTCGCCCGCCACAGCACGTCTTCGTCGTGAGTGGGTTGGATCAGCCAGGCGAGGTGGACGACGGCGTCGGCGCCGTGCAGCGACGAGGTGACGTCGTCGGCGGCGAGATCGGCCGCCACCCACGTCACGTCGGTCGGGACCTCTTCCGGGCGTCGCCGTGCGATGCCGACGATCTCGTCGACGGCCGGGTCGGCACGGAGTGCGGCCAGCACCTGCGTGCCGATGTTGCCTGAAGCTCCGGTGACGACGACCTTCATCGATCCACCACCGGTGCGGGACGGGACTCGTTCGTCGGCATGGGTGCGCCGCTACCCAGTGGTCGCAGCGGTGATGCCTGCCTCACCCGGCCAGTGCGGGTGGGATCAGGCTGAGGTCGGTCACCAGCCCGTCGAACGCCTCCACCCTGGCTGCCTCGTTGACCGAGCGCAGCACCGCCGACGGGTGGATGGTGGCGAGGGCCCGGGGGATGAGGTCGCTGGAGAGCCACCGGCCCCGGTCCCTCGTCACCCGGACGTCCTTGCCGAGCAGCGAGAGCGCAGCGGTGGCACCGAGGCAGACGACGATCTCCGGTCGCACCGCCTCGAGCTCGGCCTCGAGCCAGGGGCGACAGGCCGCAACCTCACCGGCGTTCGGCTTCTGGTGCAACCGCACCTTCCCGTTGCCCTTCCGGGTCCACTTGAAGTGCTTGACCGCGTTGGTGACGTAGGCCTCGCTGCGGTCTACGCCGGCTGCCGCCAGCGCCTCGTCGAGCAACCGACCGGCGGGACCGACGAAGGGTGCGCCGGCCAGGTCCTCCCTGTCGCCTGGCTGCTCACCGACGAGCAGCACCCTGGCACCGACGGCGCCTTCACCGAAGACGGTCTGGGTGGCGTCGGCGTAGAGCGGACAGGCGGTGCAGACCGACGCCGCCTCACGCAGCTCCTCGAGCGAGCCCCCGGCGGGAACGAAGAGCGAGGACGTCGGGAGCTGTCGGGCCATGGCGCCGCCCCTACCCCCGACCGGTGGCACCTCAGGCAGTGCTGGGCTCCTCGGGGGGAACCCCGCCCTCCTGCTCGGCAGCCAGCGTCCCGACACCGCTGTTCGGCGCATCTTCGACCGGCGGGTCGGCGGGCGGCTCGAAGGGTCCGGCCGCAGCCTGGCTGACCACGGCATCGAGCCGAGCGACCTGCTCGGCGACCGCATCCCGCTCGTCTCCGCCCTGCGCCGATCCCTCGCCTGTACCTGACGGCTCGGCCGTGGGCGCCGGGTCGGGCAGGGAGGAGTCCGACGGGGCCGAGGCAAGCACCTCTGCGCCTGCCTCCGAGGCCTGGACCACGAGTGGGTCGGTCCGAGTCTCGACCGGCTCCGACGTGACGTCCTGATCGTGGGCGGCGGCTGACTCGGCGGCGGGCGCCACCGAGGGGTCCGTGAGCACCGCCGGAGCGTCGAAGGCAGCAGCGACCGGCGCCGCCTCGGCAGGCGCACCCGCAGCTGCGGCGGCGTGCTCCCCGTGGTCACCAGTGGTGTCGTCACCGGTCGCCGCCGGGGGCTCGGGCGCTTCCGTAGGTGCGCCGGCGGTCTGCGACGGGGTCTGGTCGGTGGCGGGGGGCGAGTCGAACGCAGCGGCAGCGATGACGGCAGTGGCCTCGGGTCCCGGACCGTCGGTCAGGGTGAGGGCGGCGTCGAGCGCCAGCTCGGCTTCGGCTGCGGTCGGCACCGTGACCTCGGCGTCGGGAGGAGCGCCGATCTGCGGTGCCGACGACTCGGTCTCAGGAGAGGTCGCCGGCGTCGGGGCCGCATCCGCAGCAGCGGCTTCGGCGGTCCCAGGCGAGGCGGGCGCGGGGGGCTCGACGTCAGGAGCGGTCGCACCGGCCGCAGGTGCAGCTGCGGCCGGGACGGCGGTGCCGGCGTCGGGAGCGGTGGGCACGGAGGACGGGGCCTCAGCCGGCGTCGCGACCGGAACGTCCGTTGATGCAGGGCCCTCCGCCGCCTCCGGCGGCGTCGTGACCGCAAGGTCCTCTGATGCAGGAGCGGTGGTTCCGGCACCCGGCCCGTCGGCGGGATGCGTGGCCGCAGGCGGGCCCCCTCCCGGAGCGCCCGCCGACGGCGTGGTCGGCTGGAGGTCTGCGGGCGTGGCCGCCGGGGTGCCGAGCGACGCTGCCGGTTCGGTCGCACCGGTGGCGCTCGGCGGGGTCAGGGGCGCCGTGGGATCGGCCGGGGGGCCGGGGGCTGGCGCGGGCGACGGGATGGGCGGGGACCCGGGGAGGGTGGCACCGATCTGGCGTCCGGGGGGCGGGGGGATCCGCTTGATGGGCGGCACCGGGGGACCGCCGGGTCGCCCGGGGACGGGCACGGTGGCACCGCGGGGACCACCGGCACGGGAGAGGTTCGGGTTGCGCCCGGCGGCCTTCGTCGGCCGCTTGGGTCCCTTGGCCTTGTCTGCGGGGGCGTCGACGCCGAACAACGTGGCGATGGCAGGCGTGCGTCCGGCGTGCTTGCGCACCGCCACCAGCAGCTCCTCGGTCGGCTCCGAGGGGACGCCCGCGGGCACGACGGCGCGGCGGACGGGGGAGTAGGCCACGGCGTCGAGCACGGTGGCCCAGCGGTCCGAGGCGATCTCGGCGGTGAGGGCGTCGTTGGCGGCTTCGGTGAGGCGGCTGGTCAGCTCGGTCGGGAACGTGTTGCCGGGCTCCGGCGGCCGTGAGCTGAGGCGCAGGGCGCGTACGACGCGGCCGCCGGTCAGGGAATCCTCGATGTCGGTCAGCCAGCCGCGCTGCTCGGCCTCGGTCCGCTGCTCGAGCATCGCCTTGAGCTCGGCTGCAAGCTCTCGGGTCGTCTCGTCACGAGCCACATCGTCTGCGGTGGAGACCACGGAGCGCAGATCCCGCAGGGCGAGCTCCTCGCCGGTCTCCTTGGCTGCCTCGGCTCGATCGAGCCAGTCGGCAACCCGGGCCCGGGTGACGAGCTGCTCGGCGATCCCGAGCACGGTGTCGACGGGAACCTCGAGTCCATCCTCCGCCTTCGCCTTGGCGTTCTGCTCCTCGACGGCGGCGCGCACGGCGGGCATGCCCCCGCGCAGGAGCTGCTCGGCGATCGGCTGCTGCTCGGGCGACAGCGAGGCCAGGAGCGCGTCGCGATGGACGCGCTGAGGCCGGAGCTTCTTGGCTTTGGGCTTGGGCGCAGGCGGCGCTGGACGAGGCGGTCGCTGGGGGCGGTCCTGGCGGTCACCGGGACGGGGACCACGCTCACCTTCGCCCCTGGGCGGGCCACCCGGTCGCCCGCCGGGACGCTGGCCTGGGCCACCGGCCCCTCCGGGACGTGGGCCCCGGTCGTCGCGACCGCGGCGGGGCCGGTCGTCCTCGCCTCGCTCGGCACGCTCCCGGGCCTTTCCGGTCAGGCTCGAGGTGATCGGCGTGAACTCCTTCTCCGCGCCCCGCACCTCGATGGTCTCCGGCTCCTGACGAGCACCCTTGGGGGCCTGCACCGACGTGACCTCGATGCCCTCGATGTCGAAGTCGGCCTCGGCCCGCACGACGTCGCCCACCCGGGCACCCTCGTAGAGCAGCGCTGCGTCGAGGACGCCCTTGGGCTGCCGGGCACCGGCGGCCCTCCAGGACCAGGTGCCGTCGCCACGGTCGCTGGTGAGCTCGACGTCGATCCTTCGAGACATAAGGCGACCAACCTAGCCGTCGAGGCGCAACGGCCCGGAACCGTTGCGCAGCGCCGGCGACGATCACCGGGGGGTAGTTTCGTCACTGTGACGAAACCGGTGAGGGTGGACAGGTGCCGGTGGTGCGGGCGGAGGTTCGAGCGAGACGGCGGCCCCGGCCGACCCCGGGCGTTCTGTCGCCGGAGCTGTCGTCAGCGTGACTACGAGGCACGAACACGTGCCAGGGACCTCGGCCTGGGCGACGCCGAGCTGGTGGTCGCACGTCAGCGCCTCGACGAGCTGCACGACGGGATCGCCATGCTCGAAGCCGCCATCGAGGACGTCGAACGAGACGTCGCCGAAGCGCCGACCGACCCGACCGAGCTGGCCCGAGCCCTCCAGTGGCTCCTCGCCGCAGCCCGCCCCCTCGCCGACCTCCGCCTCGACTAGCAGCCGCCGGTAATCCTCGTTACGTCAAGTGAGCGTTCTACCTACGGGAGAGCCCAGGCAGGACCGACCCCGGTCTGGTGCTTCCCTGTCGGCTGGGGGCGGCATCGTCGAACGCCTCCTGGATCTCGGACAGCACCCCGACGGCGAGGCGGGCGGCCTTCTCCGTGAGGAACTGCCGTTCACGCGCGTTGGTGGCGCACGACGCCGCGGCACGCAGCTCGGCGATCGCGCTGTCGGTGTCACCCGCCTGCTCCTGGAGGTGGCCGCGGAGCGCATGGAGGCGGTGGTGGTCGCCGAGCCGTCCCTCCAGGCCGTCGAGGACGGCGAGCCCGGCGGCTGGGCCGTTGACCATCGCCGTGGCCACGGCCCGGTTCAGCGTCACCATGGGGTTGCTCGCCATCCGCTCGAGCACGCGGTAGAGAGCGAGGATCGTGACCCACTCGGTGTCGTCGTAGCGGCCGGCCTGATCGTGGACGGCGGCGATGGCCGCCTGTACCTGGTACTCCCCCATCTGGCTGCGCCGCAGGGCGGCGGTGATGAGGGCCACGCCCTCGGTGATGAGGTCACGCCGCCATCGCGAACGATCCTGCTCAGCCAGCGGGATGAGCTCGCCGGAGGGGCCGGTTCGGGCCGGGCCGCGAGCGTCGGTGAGCAGCATGAGGGCGAGCAGGCCGGCGACCTCGGGATCCTCGGGCAGGGCGGCGTGGACGCCGCGCGTCAGGCGGATGGCCTCGCCGGACAGGTCGGTGCGGGCCAGGTCGGGCCCTGCGCTCGTCAGGTAGCCCTCGCTGAAGAGCAGGTAGAGGACGCGCAGCACCGATCGCAGGCGCTCGGCGCGCGCCTCGGGCGCCGGCAGCGCGAACGGTTCGGTGGAGGCCTTGACGGTCCCCTTGGCCCGGCTGATGCGTTGGGCCATCGTCGCCTCCGGCACGAGGAAGGCCGCTGCGATCTGCTTGGTCGTGAGGCCGCCCACGGCGCGGAGGGTGAGTGGGATGGCGGAGCCCGGCGTCAGCGAGGGGTGACAGCACATGAACATCAGGATCAGCGAGTCGTCGCTGCCCTCGACCGGGTCGGGCTGGCTGGTCGACCCCGATGCAGCGACGTCCTCGCGCCGGCGGCGGGCGCCGTTGCTGCGGATCTGGTCAGTCATCCGTCGAGACGCCACCCGGACGAGCCAGCCCGTCGGGTTGCCGGGCACGCCGTCGACCGGCCACGCCGTCGCCGCCGCCAGCAGCGCCTCCTGCACCGCGTCCTCGGCCTCGGCGAAACCACCGTCGCGCCTGACGACCGCAGCGAGGACCTGCGGCGCCAGCCTGGCCAGGAGGTCGTCGGCAGTCGAGGGCTGCGTCATCCTGCGCCGCTACAGCTCGGGGTCGGGTGCGCTCAGCACCTGCCGCACCTCGATGTGGTCGCGGATGGGCGTGCCGCCCGTCCCCGGCGCAGCGGACGCCTTGGCGGCGATCTCGATGGCCCGCTGGAGGCTCTCGACGTCGATGAGCCGGTACCCGGCCAGCAGCTCCTTCGACTCCGGGTAGGGCCCGTCGGTCACGACGGGTGCACCGGCACCGTCCCACACCACGAACTTCGCCTGGTCGGGCCCCGACAGACCCTGGGCATCGACCAGCTCGCCGAGGTCGCTGAGCTCGGCGTTGAGCACGTGCTGGAACTCGATGTGAGCCCTGATGTCCTCGGGCGACCACTCGGTCATCGGGGGACAACCGGACGCCGGCTCGGCGTAGTTCTGCAGCAGCATGAAGCGCATGGCTCCATCCTTTCGGTTCGGGCGACGCCTCGTGGCGCTGCGCTCACCCCTCTGTCGGAGCCGGGAGCCGGTCCTCGACATCGCTGCCGGAGGGACTTCGGACGTCAGCACGAGGTGCAGCGGGAGCGGGTGGAGGCGAGGGCGGCCGAGCACGGCCGCCCCGAGGCCTCGCTGACAGCGACCGCAGCCCGTCGTTCGACCGTGCGACGGTGGTCGAGAGACCCCGCCTCCGACACGCCGCTCCGGCCACCTCAGGTGGGCACGCCGAGGTGCCCTTCGGCTCGGTGCGCGCGTTCGGCCGCACCGTCACTGTCCCGTGGAGCCGTCGATGGCCTCTCGGATGATGTCGGCATGCCCAGCGTGTCGGGCCAGCTCTTCGATGAGGTGCAGGAGCACCCATCGACGGTTGAGGCCTGTCGTCTCCGACACGTCGTCGAGATCGTCGACGGCAGCCAGGATCGCCTAGTTCTCGGCGATGATCTCCTCGTAGAGGCGGCGAACGGAATGCACCGAGTCGTTCGCCTCGATCCGGAGCTCACGGTCGTCCGGCGGTGGCCAGAGCCCGGGCACGTCGTGGCGGCCGACCTCCAGCTGCATCCACCTCCGCTCGACGAAGGCGACGTGCTTCACCAGGGTCAGCAGGCAGAAGTCACTGGGGGTGGATCGAGTCTTCGCCTGCTCGTCGTCGAGACCGTCGAGCTTGCTCAGGATCGCCCGTCGCTGCTCGTCCAAGAACGTCGCGAGCCCAGATCGCTCATCGGGAGGACCGACGAAGGGCACTGGCATGAGCGGAACGCTACGCGGACGGACGACACACCGGGTCGTCCGCGTCCAGTCGCCACCCCGAAGTGTCGCTGGGCTGCGAGCAGCCGGGCACCCGGCCGCAGATCATCCGGCGGCTGTCGGCCCAGCGGTACGTCACGTACGGCGCGAGGGCCCTCGACCCGACATCGAGGGTGGAACGAGGATCGCTGACGCATCCCGGCCCGAGACGCACTCGTCGACCGCCGCTCGGCTCTGCGGACGGTGGACCCGCTTGACCCCGAGGTCCCCGCTCGACCGCACCGGTGGCGAGGTTCAGATGGGTTCGGCGACGTAGAGACGGTTCCCGTCGAAGTCGCAGAACGTGAACATCAACGGTGCGGTCGGCCAGTCGAAGAGCTCGCCGACCGACAGCCCGAGCGCGAGGAGGTGGGCACGGGCGGCACGTGCATCAGCGGTGACGAAACGAATGCCCGTGTCGATCCCCGTCGGGAGCTCCTCACTGCCCTTGATCACGGAGATGGATGTACCGCCTCCGACGGCCGCCATGTCGATCCAGCGGAACCCACCGCCGAGGTCGGCGTCGAAGCGGGTCTCGAAGCCGAGCTCCTCGAAGAGCGCCTTCGTGCGGTCCTGGTCGGAGACGGGGATCGCCACCGTCGAGACGCCGGTGAGCACTGCAGTTCGTGTTGTCATGGTCGTCGGACGTCGCCTGGCCGCAGGACTCATCGGCCCACCGGACCCCTCGAGGTGAGGGATCGGCCGAGCACCCAGACGCCTCGGGTGCGCGCCGGATGCAGACGAAGGCATGCGATCCCCTCCGGCTCCAGACCGGCGCTCTCACTGCCGCTCCACCGGCAGAGTCAGTGACCAGGCCCCAGCTCGGGCCGAGAGACGCCGGTGTGCCCGTCCGCCACGATGGTGTCGTGTACGAGCGCGTCTTCTACGCCAGCTACGGATCGAACCTCGCCGCGGCCAGACTTCGGTGCTACCTCGAAGGCGGCACGCCGCCCGGCGGGGTCTGGCCGAACCCGGGCTGCCGGGACCCGTCACCGCCGTGCCGGTCGCTGCCCGTCTGGCTCCCGGGCCAGACCTGGTTCGCCGGCCACGCCGAGCAGTGGGGAGGGGCGGTGGCCTTCCTCGACCCTGACGCTCCCGGCACCGCCGCAGGCCGGGCCTACGACCTGAGCGCCGAGCAACTGGCGGACGTCGTCGCCCAGGAGGGCCGGCACCTGCCGCCCGGCGCCCTCGACGTCGACGCGGTGGTGGCCGCCGGTCGCCTTGCGCTCGACGACGGCTGGTACGGCACCTGCGTCCACGTCGGAGACCTCGACGGTCTTCCCCTCATCACCTTCACCGCCCCCTGGCACCTCGGCGACGTCGAGCCGGCGGCACCGAGCGCCCCCTACCTCCGTCTGATCGCCAACGGCCTCGGGGAGGCCCACGGCTGGGATCGGAGGGCGGCCGTCCGGTACCTCCTGACCTGCCCGGGGGTGGCACCGCGGTGGAGCGTCGACTCGCTGCTCGCAACCCTGGCCTGAGCGGACGCCCCGCATCGTCGACTCCTCGTCGCTGGCGCCGCGGGTCCGCTCGACCCGGGCACGGACGAGTCACCTCGTACAGGCGTTCGGTGGCCGGACTTGCGGCAGCTCCGCTGACCGGGTTCGCCCGTTCGAGGTGGGGGGTACCGGGCTGCGGGATGCCTGTTCGACGCAGCAGCACCCCACCTCTGAAGGCAGTCATCTCCACCGTCGAAGGAGCGACGCACGCACGAGCGCCCGGACTCCTCCTGGGCGTCGGGCTCGGCGGCTTCCTCGACGGGATCGTCCTCCACCAAATCCTGCAGTGGCACCACCTCCTGAGCTCGACGGACGACCATCCGGTCGACACGGTCGCCGGTCTCGAGGTGAACACGCTTGCCGACGGCCTCTTCCACCTCGGGACGTGGCTGGCCGTGTTCGCCGGGGCTGCACTGGCGCTGCGGGCCCGACAACGGCACCGTCTCGCGCCCGGCTGGCGCTTCCAGATGGGGCTCCTTCTCGCCGGGTGGGGTCTCTTCAACGTGGTCGAGGGAGTGGTCGACCACCACCTCCTCGGTCTGCATCACGTGCGCGACGACCTCGGCGCCCCGCCCTCCTGGGACGTCGGCTTCCTCGCCGCGGGTGTCCTGTTGAGCCTCGGGGGCTGGGTGCTGCACAGGCCGGGAGAACCGCCAGCCCTCGCCGAAGCGCAAGGAGCTGGCCCCGCCAGATGAGCGGGCGGCGCCGATGCGCCCGGCGTCGGCAGCATCCGGGTGGCGCACCCCAGGGCACGCGCGTGCACGGTTCGCTCGATCCGCACCGCACCTGTCGCCGCATGGCGGCCGCGCTCGCCCCCGCTTGGCACGGGCCGTGGGTCGGGTGGTCAGCGACGCCACGGCTGGGCGCCATGGCGCACCATGACCGACACGGGTGAGGCGAGCCCCCGCCGCCACGGCCCAGCACCTACCATCGTCGGGCAGCCGAAGCCCGTCGCTCGGCCCACCTGAGACGAGGGAGTGGGAGCAGTGCCTACGGTGCTCGTCGCCATCGCCGGAGCGGTCGGCGCCGTGGTGCGCTACCGCATCGGCCTGGCGGTGGGGGTCCGCTCCTTCCCCTGGGCAACGCTCGGGATCAACCTGTCGGGGAGCTTCGCGCTGGCTGTCGTCCTGGCCGGTCCTGTGCAGGCGAGGTGGGGGGCGGCGGCCTCCACGGCGGTTGCTGTCGGGTTGCTCGGGTCGTACACGACGTTCTCGACCTTCGGTTACGAGACCTTCACCCTTCTGCGAATCGGGAGGGTCGCGCCGGCTCTCGCCTACGCCAGCGCGTCGTTTGCGGGCGGGCTCGCAGCCACCGCTGCCGGCTACGCCGTCGGTCGATCCCTCACGTGGTTCCGGTGAGCCACACCGACTGCGCCAGCGACATCGCGACGTGCCTCCCTCGGCTCACAGGCGTGCGCCGGCGACCCCGCCGGGTCTGCGGGACGCTCTACGAGGAGCCCACACCGACTGCGCCAGCGACACCGGACGCGTCGGGCTCGAGCCCCCGAGGCGTGGGCCGGTGCACCCGCCGGGTATGCGGGGCCCGTGACCCAGCCCATCGCCCCCTCCGCAGACCGAGCCGCCGAGCGCCCCCGGCGGTGGCGGGCGCTTGCCGCCGCAGGTGCCGCCGTCCTCCTTCTCGCCGCCGGGTGCGGGGACGATGCGGTGACCAACGGTGATGCGCCCGAGAGCGACGACGAGCCGCCGCAGGACCCCCAGCCGCAGGACAACGAGCAGGAGGCGCCGAACGCCGAGGACGCCGACCCCTCGGGGGACGAGGGGCCCGACCTCCAGGAGGGCGGCGAGGAGGACGGCCAGGAGCAGGACTGAGCGACTGCTCGGCGCCGTGACCCGAGCTCGGCGCCGGCGCCCCTCACCCGCCGGAGCGCACGTCCCGCCTGCGCCGACCCGACCTGGACAGGTCCGACGTGCGGGCGTCCGAGCCGGACCTCAGGCGGTGCCCTTCATCACTTTCTTGATCCGCCCCATCACCTCGTCGTCGAGGGCCTCGATCACGTCGAGGGCACCGAGGTTCTCCTGTAGCTGCTCCAACCTGCTTGCCCCCAGGATCACGGTGGACACGTTCGGGTTGGCGGCGCACCAGGCGATGGCGAGCTGCGACAGCGAGCAGCCGAGGTCGTCGGCGACCTCCTTGAGCCGCTTGACCTTTGCGTTGGCATCGGGGTCGGTCACCCGGTCCTTCAGCCAGTCGTAGCCCTCCAGCCCTGCCCGGCTGTCGGTGGGGATGCCGTCGGCGTACTTGCCGGTGAGCAGGCCCGAGGCGAGGGGGCTCCAGGTGGTGAGGCCGAGGCCGATGTCGTCGTACAGGCGCTTGTACTCCCGATCGACCTTCGTACGCTCGAGGAGGTTGTACTGCGGCTGCTCCATGACCGGCTTGTGCAGGCCGAGCCGGTCGGCGACCCCCCAGGCGGCACGGATCTCGTCTGCGGCCCACTCCGAGGTGCCCCAGTAGAGGGCCTTGCCGGAGCTGATGATGTCGCTCATCGCCCGCACCGTCTCCTCCATCGGCGTCTCGGGGTCGGGCCGGTGGCAGAACAGCAGGTCGACGAAGTCGAGGCCGAACCGTTCGAGCGACTCGTCGATGGCCGACAGGAGGTACTTGCGGTTCAACGTGTTCTTCATGTTGACGTCGTCGTGGATGCCCCAGTACAGCTTGGTGGAGACGACGTAGGACCACCGCTCCCACCCGAGGTCCCGGATGGCGTCGCCCATGATCCGTTCCGACTCCCCACCGGCGTAGGCCTCGGCGTTGTCGAAGAAGTTCACCCCCGCGGCCCGAGCCGTCTGCAGCATCTCGGCGGCCGAGTCCTTGTCGACCTGGGCCTTGAACGTCACCCAGGAGCCGAAGGACAGCACGCTGACCTTGAGACCGGAGGGACCGAGCTTGCGGTACGTCATGTCCATCGGCCCGTCCTACCCCCGACGTGGGCGCCTCGGCAAGACCGCGGCCCTCCGGTGTCCGGACCTGAGGTGGTGGGCAGACAGGGGTCATGCGCACCGCAGCGGTCATCGCCTGGCTCGTCACCGCCGGAGGCGGCCTCACCATGGTCACCATCTGGATCGCCAAGGGGGGGCTCCGCCAGGAAGATCGGGAGCTGACGATGGCCCGCAGCCGGGGGGCGGCGGAGCCGCCGGCGGCGGCGACCACGAACCTGTCGCACTGGATGGTCACGAGCCACGTGCTCCTGGCCGTCCTCGGCCTGGGGCTGTTCGTGTACTACCTCGCCCGTCGGGACTCCGTGCAGACCGGCGTGGAGTCGGCCCCGTGGATGGCGCTCGGCACGCTCGTGCTGGTCGCCGCCCTCGGCGTCGGGATGGTCCGCCGCTGGGCCGCCGACCGGCGCAGCACCACCGACGGCACCAGGAGGCGGCGGCGCTCGGCCGCCGCCGACCAGGCCATCCCGGCGGTGATCGTGGCCGGTCACGGCCTTGCCGCGGCGGTGACGATCGTGCTCGTCCTGCTCGTCGCCCTCCGCATCGGGACCTGACCCGGGGCCGGCGCCTTCAGGTGCTCCGTTGCGCCCACACTGCGTACAGCGGGTCGCCCCGGTGCCGGGTCGGGGTCCGCAGCTCGGCGACGGGCTCCTGCCAGCCGCCGGCGAGACGGAAGTAGCTCGTGGCGATGGCCAGGCGCTCCTGCTCGCTCGCCTCGAGCCAGCCCCGGATCGCCTTGGTGGGGAACAGCCGGTTCGAGAAGGTGCAGACGAAGCGGCCACCCGGACGGACCACCCGGGCGACCTCGGCGACGACCTCCACCGGTCGCACCAGGTAGTCGATGGACACGCAGCACAGGGCATCGTCGAAGCTGGCCGACCCGAACGGGAGCGTGGGGTCGGCGTTCAGGTCGTGGACCACCATGGCGTCCGCCTGCGGGTTGGCTGCGAGCTCGGCCGCGTTCATGCCCAGGACGGTCAGGTGGGCGGGTGCCGAGGGAAGGTGCGACACCCACGACGACATGAGGTCGAGGACGCTGCCCTCCATGCCGAGCTCGGCGTAGAGCCGACCGACGGCTGCGACCGCGCCCGAGTCGATGTGGGTCACGAGGCGCTCGGGTCCGTAGAACGCAGCGTCGGGTGCAGGGTCGGCCCGATCGAAGAAGCCGGGAGGGAAGCCGTGGTCGTCCATCCTCTGAGTCTGGTCACCGCCCCGGCGGAACGCTCCGGCCCGACGCGTCAGTCGCGGAGCTTGCCGGCGCGCTTGGGCCGACGGCGCTTGGCCAGCGCGCCGGGCACGGGCGACGCCCCGTCCTCGGCCAGGCGCCGGACACCCGCCCTCGCCTTGCGGGAGCGGACCTCCTCGAACCACTGGAGCCGACCTGCGACGACCACCCCCGCCACCGGCCCGTCGCACACCGATTGGCACCTGACCCCGACGACCTGCGCGGCACCGTCGAGCTCGGCCGCGAGCTCCCGGTGGGCGGACCGCTTCCCACACCCCCGCTCCGTGCAGACGAAGACCCGCGGCACCGTCACGGCGACCGACGATAGCGGCGGACGTCCTGGCCACGGGACCCCGACGGGATGGGAGGGGTAGGCTGTCGCCGAGGTCGAAACCGCTCAAGTTCGAGCCGCCCGAGCGGTCGAACGCTCCCGGAGGTCTGTGCCGTGCCCGAGCTGAAGATGCCCATGCCGCCGACGTTCACCTCGGTGGAGGAGGAGCGACAGCACCGCAAGGAGCGCCTCGCCGCCGGCTTCCGGTTGTTCTCGCGCTTCGGCTTCGACGAGGGGGTCGCAGGCCACATCACCGCCCGGGACCCCGAGCGCGAAGATTGCTTCTGGGTCAACCCGTTCGGCATGCACTTCGGCCACATCCGGGCCTCTGACCTGATCCTCGTGAGCCACGAGGGCGAGGTGGTCGAGGGTGACCGGGCCGTCAACGGCGCCGCCTTCGCCATCCACTCCCAGGTGCACGCCTCCCGGCCCGACGCCGTGGCTGCTGCACACTCCCACTCCGTCTACGGCAAGGCGTGGTCGAGCCTCGGTCGGCTGCTCGACCCCATCACCCAGGACGCGTGTTCGTTCTACGACGACCACGGGCTCTTCGACGACTACACCGGCGTGGTCGTCGACATCGAGGAGGGCAAGCGCATCGCTCACGCCCTCGGCGACTACAAGGCGGCGATCCTGCGCAACCACGGGCTCCTCACCGTCGGCCACTCGGTCGACGAGGCCGTCTGGTGGTTCATCACCATGGAGCGCACCTGCCAGGCGCAGCTGCTGGCCGAGGCCGCCGGCACGCCCATCTCCATCGACGCCGAGATGGCGTCGCTCACCTCCAAGCAGGTCGGCTCCCACTTCGCCGGCTGGTTCAGCTTCCAGCCGCTGTACGACCGCATCGTCAGGGAGCAGCCCGACCTGGTCGAGTAGCCCGAGCAGCCCGCCTGGTCGGGCTGCCCGACCAGCCTGAACCGATCGAGTCGCCCGCCCAGGCATGACCCGGTCGAGGAGCACGTGTCCGGAGCAGACCGGCCGCCCCGTACGCTCCCACCGGTGCAGCGCTCATGGAGGCTGCTCGTCCTCACCCTCGGACTCGCCCTCCCGTCCGTCCTCTCCTGCTCCTCCCAAGAGGCGCCGTCGCCCGAGGCGGCCCCGCCGACGTCGGTCGCACCGGGCGATCCCGCTGCGCTCGAGCCGCTCGTGCTCGACGAGGCGCCGACGGGGTTCACCGTGGCCGCTGACGACGTGGGGCGCACCGGCGCCACCGACCTCGCCGCTGCCGCCGGCGACGCGGGTGACCCTGGGGCGGCCGAGGCGCTGTCCGACGCCGGCTTCGTCCGGGGCTGGCAGCGCCTGTGGGTGAGCGATGACGACGAGGACGAGCTGTTCCTCATCGTCTACGAGTTCGCCGACGCCGGTGGGGCCACCGCCTTCTTCGACCGGACCGCTGGTGAACCGGCGAAAGAGGGAGGGGAGGGCGTCTTCGACGTCCCCGGGCTGCCCGGCGCGGTGGGTCTCGACGGCGGCGGGGACGGTCTGAGCGTGGCGGCCGTGATCGCCACCACGGGGCCATACCTGGTCCAGGTGATCGGCAACGGCCCCGATCCCGGGCCGAGCCGGGGCACGGTGGTGGCGCTCGTCAGCGCCCAGGTCGAGCGCCTCACCAGCTAGGCGACACCCACCCCATGGTCCGCACCTGGGGCGGCGGCCGGAGGCCCCCGGAGGCTCTGGTGCTCAGCCGCTTCGGACGCAGCCGCCGAGGGCTCGCAACCCTCGGGGGCAGCGGGGATGGGCGCGCCTGCCTCGTGCTCGTCCCGGAACAGCGGGGATGCGCTGGCTGGCAGGGATCAGATGGACCCGACGGCGCGGAGCTCCTCCGACCCCTCTCCCCCGCTGGAGGGTTCGGGCGGGGCGGACGCCTCCTCCTGGCGGGCGTCGAACGTGGGGACGAGCTGGCGGGCGGCCCGGGCCTCGTCGACGCGTCGCACGGCGTTGACCCGGGGTGCCTCGGCGTCAGCGGGTGAGGCGCCGTCTGCGATGCGCACGAGCGCCTCGGCCAGCGCAGCGACGGTCTGCGGCGACTCGGTCTCGGTCGGCTCGATCATCAGTGCCTCATCCACGATGAGGGGGAAGTACACGGTCGGGCTGTGGAAGCCCTCCTCGAGCAGGCGCTTGGCCACGTCGAGGGCCCGGACGCCCTTCGTCCTCTTCAAGGTCTTGGCCGACACCACGCACTCGTGCATGCAGGGTCGGTCGAAGGGGATGTCGTAGCTCCCACGCAGGGCGTGGCGGATCCAGTTGGCGTTGAGCACCGCCGCCTCGGCGACCGTCCGCAGGCCGTCACCCCCGTTGGCGATGAGGTAGGCATGGGCGCGGGCGAGGGCCAGGGCGTTGCCGTGCCAACCGTGCACCCGCCCGATGGAGCGCTCCGGTCGTTCCCAGGCGTAGGACCCGTCGGCGCTGCGCACCGGCTTGGGCCCCGGGAGGTAGGGAGCCAGTCGCTCGGAGACCGCCACCGGGCCAGCGCCCGGACCGCCGCCGCCGTGGGGAACGGCGAAGGTCTTGTGGAGGTTCATGTGCACGATGTCGAAGCCCATGTCCCCCGGGCGGGTGACGCCGAGGATGGCGTTCAGGTTGGCGCCGTCGTAGTACAGCAGCCCACCGACCTCGTGCACGGCGGCGGCGATCTCGACGATCTCCTCCTCGAAGAGGCCGAGGGTGTTCGGGTTCGTCAGCATGATCCCTGCGACGTCCTCGTCGAGGACCTCCTGCAGCGCAGCCAGGGAGACGCACCCCCGCTCGTCGCTCTTGACCATGACCGTCTGGTAGCCCCCGAGGGTCACCGAGGCCGGGTTCGTCCCGTGCGCAGAGTCAGGGATGATGACCTTCGTCCGCTGTCGGCCCTGCGCCGCGTGCCACGCCCGCATGAGCAGGAGCCCGGTGAGCTCGCCGGAAGCGCCGGCAGGGGGCTGGAGGGTGATGTCGCGCATGCCGGTGACCTCGCACAGCGCGTCGCCGAGCGAGACGAGCAGCTCGAGCCAGCCTTGGGTGAGGTGGGCGGGAGCAGCGGGGTGCACGTCGGCCAGACCCGGCAGCGAAGCGGCCTCGTCGCAGAGCTTCGGGTTGTACTTCATCGTGCACGAGCCCAGCGGGTAGGCCCCGAGGTCGACGGCGTACTGCCGGTGCGAGAGCCGGGTGTAGTGGGCGACGAGGTCGCGCTCGGACACCTCGGCGAGCACGACCGGGGCCGGCGCCAGGTGCTCGGCCGGCACGAGGTCCTCCGCCGACCAGTCGGGGATGTCCTGGGTGCGGAACGACCACGCCCGGCGCCCCGGTGAGGAGAGCTCGAAGATCGTGGGCTCCTCGTCGTGGCCCATGAGGGGGATGCTCAGGGCCCTGCCACCGGGCTTGGCCCCCCGCGCCCCCGACGCCCCGTTGGCGACCTCGCTGTCGGTCGTCACGTCGGTCATCGGACCACCTTCTCGAGGGCTGCGGCGTAGGCGTCGATCTCGGCACGGGTGCGGCGCTCCGTCGCCGCCACCAGCAGGCCCCGGTCCCCGTACTCCTCGTCGAGGGCGATGCCGGCGAGGAACCCTTCCTCGGCCATCCGGTCGATGGCGGTGGCGGGCTCCACCGGCAGCCGCACCGCGAACTCCCGGAGTGTCGCCACGCCGGCCAGCGGCTCGATCCCATCGATGGCGAGGAGCGACTCACGGGTGTGGCGGGTGGCCCGGGCACAGCGGATGGCGAGCTCGCGCAGGCCCGTGGTGCCGAGCCAGGCCATCTGCAGGGCGGCCACGACGGCGATGAGCGTCTGGTTCGTGCAAACGTTCGAGCTCGCCTTCTCCCGGCGGATGTCCTGCTCGCGGGTCCGCAGGGTGGTGACGTAGGAGCGGGTGCCCTCGGCGTCGATCGTCTCCCCCACGAGCCGCCCCGGCAGCCGGCGGACGAGGTCGAGGGTCGTGGCGAAGAGCCCGAGGTAGGGGCCGCCGAGGGAGAGCGGGGTGCCGAGGGGCTGGCCCTCCCCCACCACCACGTCCGCCCCGAGCGAGCCGGGCGTGTGCAGCAGGCCGGCGGCCACGGGGTCGAAGGAGACGATGAGCAGCGCCCCGTGCGCGTCGGCCACCCGCCGCGCCTCGGCCACGTCCTCGAGGCCGCCGAGGTAGTTGGGCTGGGCGACGAGCAGGGCCGCCGGCTCGCCCGACCCGGCAGCGTCGGGCCACACCGTGCGACCGTCGTGGAGGTCGACGGGAACGAGATCGTGGCCGGTCCCCGCGGCGAAGGTGGCCATCGTCTCCCGCCACCTCGGGTTGACGCCCTGCGACACCCAGATCGTGGGCCGCCCCTTGGCCGCCACCACCAGGTTGCCGGCCTCGACGCACGCCGTGGCGCCGTCGTAGAGCGAGGCGTTCGCCACTGCCAGGCCCGTGATCCGCGACACCATCGTCTGGTACTCGAACAGCGCCTGCAGCACGCCCTGTGAGACCTCGGGCTGGTAGGGCGTGTACGCGGTGACGTACTCGCTGCGGAAGGCGACGCTCGTGACCGCCGTCGGGATCTCGTGGTCGTAGGCGCCCCCGCCGGCGAAGCAGACGAGGTCGGGCCCGCAGGCCGCATTGCGACCGGCCAGCCGCGCCATCTCGTGGCGGGTGTCCGGCTCGCTCAGGCCGTCGGCGATGTCGAGGTGCCGGTCCACGCCACCGGCCAGCGGTTGCGGACCTGCGGCGAGGCGCAGCGCCTGGGGGATGGTGTCGAAGAGCTGCTCGAGCGACGAGAGGCCGACGAAGGCCAGCATCTCGGCGATCTCGGGCTCGGTGTGGGGGACGTAGTGGCCCATCGGATGCTCCTGTCAGGCCGCGGCGGTGGCGGCGACGAAGGGGGTGGGCACCACGGCGCCCGGGGCCGGGGTGCCCCGCTGGTCGACCGTCACGGCTGAGCCGACGGTGACGTCGGGGCGGAGGAAGGCGAGGGCGATGCCGTGCTCGAGCACCGGCGAGAAGTTGCCGCTCGTGACCGTCCCCACCCGCTCGTCGTCGAGGAGCACGGCCTGGCCCTCACGCGGTGGCCGGCGGCTCTCGAGGGCGATGCCCCTGAGGCGGCGCGCCGGTCCTGCGTCTCGCTCGGCCTCGAGCGCCGGCCGGCCACGGAAGCCCGGCTTCTTCCACCCGATGACCCAGCCGAGACCGGCCTGGAGCGGGGTGATCCCCGGCCCCAGCTCGTGGCCGTGGAGGGGGAGCCCGGCTTCGAGGCGGAGCGTGTCCCGGGCACCGAGGCCGGCGGGGGCGATGCCGGCCCCGACGACCGCCGCCCACACCGACGCTGCGGCCTCGGCCGGAACCGCCAGCTCGACGCCGTCCTCACCCGTGTAGCCGGTGCCGGCCACGACGCACGGCGCACCGAGCAGGTCGAGCGCCGCCACCCCGAACCTGGGCACCGCCGCCGCCTCGGGGAACGCGGCGGCGAGGCGGGAGCGAGCGGCGGGGCCCTGGACGGCGAGCACCGCTCGGGTGGCGGTGACATCGGTGCCGCCGATGGCGCTCAGCACCCGCTCGGTGTTCGAGGCGTTGGGCATCACGTCGAAGCGGTCCTCCGTCACCCACCAGACGATGATGTCGTCGAGGACCGAGCCGGCGTCGTCGAGGAGGTGGGTGTACTGGGCACGGCCGGGCCCGACCTTGGTGAGGTCGTTCGTGAGGACGGCCTGGAGGGCAGCGAACGCACCCGCACCCTCGACCCGCACGGTCCCGAGGTGGCTCACGTCGAACACGGCGGCGCCACGCCGACATGAGAGGTGCTCCGCCAGGGTGCCCGTCGGGTACGACAGCGGCATCTCCCAACCGCCGAAGGGGACGAGCTTCGCCCCGAGGGCCCGATGCACGTCGTCGAGCGGTGTGTGCGAGAGGGCCAAGACGCTCGAGCCTACCGAGGGGCCCTCGGCAACCGGGACTCCGGCCCGTCGCTCAGCCCGCAGCTGACGAACGCCCGCCTGCGCCGTCGCCCGGCACCCGTTGCGAGAGTGGTAAGTCGAGGATGGCGGCGTCGACCTCGTCCTTGCAACCCCCCAGGGGCACGATGTTGAGCACGCCCTGCCCGCTCTTCAACAGGTCGACGATCTCCTCACCGGTGCGGGCCAGCACCGACCGGGAGCCGTTGAGCACGAGGTTGGCCGACGCGATGTCCTCGCCGAGGTTCTCCCGCAGGTATTCGAGCGCCTTGCGTGCCGACTGGAGGGCCACCCCTGCGTCGAGGAGGCTCTTGATGACCTTGAGCTCGAGCAGGTCGCCGTAGCTGTAGCGCCGCTTCGAGCCGCTGCCGGTGGCGTCGCAGAGCGACGGGCGGATGAGATCGGTGCGGGCCCAGTAGTCGAGCTGGCGGTAGGTGATGCCGACGATGTTGCACACCTGTGGACCACGAAAGCCCTCGTCGTCTGCTGGACCGTCCTTGCCGTGCTGAGCGCTCAACCCCGCCACCTTCTGCTCAGCCGCCAGCGCCTGATGGCACCCGACAGCGATGGAATCACACGGCTGTGATCCTACGGACCTCACCTCCCAGGGTCAACGGTGGGAGGTTCGGGCACGCGGTGCCGATCCCGTTCGCGCCCGGTCTGGCCGGCCCCGCCGCCCTTGGCGCCGAGGGTGACGAAGCCCCCCGACCCGTAGGCCGAGGGGCTGGTCGCCCGCCCGTCGATGAGGGCGTCGGCGTGCCGTTGCCAGGGTGCGCCGTTGCACTGTGGGTCGGTCAGCCGCTCGCGTTGTCGGCAGGGTGGGCCACCGCCTTGAGCGTGGCGTCATCCTGGGCTCGACGGTGCCGAGACACGCCGGCCATCCGCCGAATCTCGCGCCTACCGCTTTGTGGATTTCGTGCGGTTTCCCTCAAGATCCGTGGTCGGCGTGCCGAAGGTTCACCAGAGCGGTGCCGACGACGACAGAGGATGACCATGATCGAAGAGCAGCAGCTCGCCCAGGAAGGCGACCGGTACGGCTCGTACCAAGCCGTGATCACCCTCGACGGGGACCCCGGCGCCATCGAGCGGGCCGCCGGGCTCCTCGGCTTCAGCCAGACACCGACGTTCGCCTGTCGGCGGCTTGGCACACAGGGCTCGCGGCTCGTGCTCAGCGTGCCCGACGGCACCGAGGGCGAGGCGAGGCGAGCCATACAGGCTGTCGCCGGCGCCATACAACACGTCCTGGCCAGGCCGCAGGCCGGCTTCCCCGGCCAGACGACGGGCGTCCAGACCGTCTGAGACGGGCACGGAGGCGGGGGCAGCTCGTCACCGCTCATGCCCGGAGAAGGTGCCATCCGGAACGTGCCTCGACGCCTGGGGCGGCACCGGCGGTCCCCGACTTCAGGTGCGCCGACCGTCCGGCTCGGAGCTCGTGGCGGTGATGGTCACGGTGCGCCACCGCGCAGGGTCTTCCCTCACCACTTCTTCGGTGCGGACAAGGCGGCGACGGCCGCCAGCAGGAGGGTGACCCGCACAGCGGTGTTGCCGTAGACCAGCCTGTTCTTCATCTTGTCGCCTCCATTCGGGCGGGAAGTCCCGCGCCTGCCCCCTTCCTGAACGCCTGGTCCGTGCTCGGCGTTACAGGGCCCCGGGCTCGGCGCCTCATCGGGATGGCAGCGCCGACCCTGCCGCACCCCCCGATGGCTCCGTGTGCGGGCACCGTGCCGCCCGAGCAGCGGGTCACGACCTCGGGCACACCCACTGGCACCGATCGACGCTCACACTTGCCGTCCAGCAGCCGACAGGGTCCACGGCGCACCTGACGAGAAGAGGCCCCGTGGACAGCAGCATCCTGCTCTTGATCTTCCTGCTGGTCCTCGGCCTCTGCGGCTGGGTCGCCATGAACGGCGACCAGGATGCCGAACGTGACGAGGAGGACGCCCAGGAACGCGGTCGAGCTGGGCCTGGCCGGCCCTCCTTCGACTGGGACGGTGATGCCGTGAGCCTCGACACCCCGGTGTGAAGTGTCCGGGCACGTCCGACACGACCAGCTCACGGGTCCTGAGCTCGTCGGGGACCGCCTGACCGTCGTCCCCGGTTCGGCGCCGACCTGCGGAGAGGCCCTACGAGCCGCTGCCGAAGTCCTCGGGGTTGACCTGGTCGATGAAGTCGCGGAACTCGTCGATGATCTCCTCCTCCTCGACCTCCTCCTCCTGCTCCTCGTCCTGGGGGACCGAGCCCGCCTCGTCGAGCACGGCGGCCCCGGCGAAGATCGGGGCGCCGGTGCGGACGGCCAGGGCGATGGCGTCGGACGGGCGGCTGGAGATGACCTGGGTGCGGCCCTTGACGTCGAGCAGCAGCTCGGCGTAGAAGGTGCCGTCCCGCAGCTCGGTGACGGTGACCCGCTCGACGGTCGCCCCGAGGGCGGCCACGACGTCACGGAGCAGGTCGTGGGTCATCGGGCGGGCCATCTCCCGACCCTCGAGGGCGAGCGCGATGGCCTTGGCCTCGGGGGTGTCGATGTAGATGGGGAGGACGCGCCTGGCGCCGGTCTGCTCGCGAAGGAGGACCACGGGGGCGTTTGCCGGCAGCTCGAGGCGCACGCCCAGCAGCTCCATCTCCACCACGGTCGGACTCTACCGCCAGGTCCCCGGACTCATCCGGGCGCGGTCCAGCCGAGGGGAGAGGTCAGGCACCTTCGACGTAGGACCGCAGCGCCTGGCGGAGGATCGACCCGCGCAGCCCCTCGCCGAGCCGGACGAGGTCGGCAAGCGCCTCGAGCGACTGTCGCCGACCGGCCGGGTCCCGCTGCTTGACCCCAGGGAGCACCACCTGCTGGAAGAAGCCGGCCTCGCGCTCCGCCGCCATCTTGTACATGCGGAGGTGGCGCGCCTCGACGCCGTGTCGGGCGAAGGCCGCTGCCAGACGGGCCACGATCAGTGACTCCTCGTCGAAGTAGCTGCTGCCACCCACCGCCTTGCCCACCAGCAGGCCGTAGCGCTCGAGATCGACGAGTGCGGCCTCGTCGCAGCCACTGGCGCTGGCGAGCTCCTCCCGGGTGAAGGTGGCCGACGACAGGCCGCTCAGGAGGGCGCCGGTGCCGTCGTCGGGCGGTGCCCGACGGCCCGACCTCTTCGTGGCGACCGCCGGCGTGGCCGCAACCGGTGCGCCACCGGCGTCGGGCCCCGCACCGGGGCCGTCCCCCGCCTCCGGGACGACGTCGATGGCGTCTTCCAGCGCCTCGTCGCCGTCGCGCTCGAGGCGGTCCTTGATGACCTTCAGCGGGAGGAAGTGCTCACGCTGCTGGCGCAGGATCCACCGCAGGCGAGCCACGTCGCCCTCGTAGAACTTGCGGTAGCCGGACGGCGTCCGCTCGGGGTCGACCAGGCCCTGGCTCTCGAGGAAGCGGATCTTCGAGATGGTGACGTCGGGGAAGTCGACCTTGAGCTGGTCGAGGACCTCCCCGATCGACAGGAAGGGGCGCTCGCCCCCGGTGTCGCTCACCCCCGGGTGCCGGAGACGAACACGAGCTTGAACCGCCCGATCTGCAGCTCGTCGCCGTTGGCGATCGGGGCCTCCTCGATGCGCTCCCGGTTGAGGTAGGTGCCGTTGAGGGAGCCCACGTCGCGGACCAGGTAGCCCTCCCCGCTGCGCACCACCTCGGCGTGACGCCGGGAGACGGTGACGTCGTCGAGGAAGATGTCGGACTCGGGGTGACGCCCGGCGGCGACGACGTCGCGATCGAGCACGAAGCGCGAGCCTGCGCCGGGCCCACGGTGCACGACCAGCATCCCCACACCCGAGGGGAGGTCGTCCACCGCATAGACGACACCGCTGTCCGGCCCCCCGGCCAGATCGGTCTCGATGGCCTCGTGGGTCATCGTCCGGTCGTCGCCGCCGCCCACCTCGATGGGCGCCCCGCACGACGAGCAGAAGTTGGACTCCGCCGGGTTGCGGTGCCCGCAGCGGGTGCAGAAGAGGTCGGCCACCGCCGAGCTCAACCGTCGACCAGGGCGCGATACCCGTCGGCGTCGAGCAAGGCGTCGACGGCGCCCGGATCGGAGGGCTCGACCACGAAGATCCAGCCGTCGCCGTAGGGGTCGTCGTTGAGGCGCTGGGGGGTGCTGCCGAGGTCGGCATTCACCTCGACGACCGTCCCCGCCACCGGCGAGTAGATGTCGGACACCGACTTGGTCGACTCCACCTCACTGATCGAGTCACCGGCCGACACGACGGCGCCGACCTCGGGCACCTGGACGAAGACGACGTCGCCGAGGGCATCTTGCGCGTAGTCGGTGATGCCGACCCGCACCCGGCCGTCCTCGAGGCGGACCCATTCGTGATCAGAGGAGTAGCGGAGGTCGTCCGGGATCTTCATCGCCCGGACGATACCGGAACCGGTGTCGACCTCGCCGAGAAGGCCAGCCTCCCCGCCCCTCGACCTTCACTGGACATCGAACTGGGCCGACTCAGCGGAGCATCGTGCGCACCCGCCTTGCCTGCTGCTGCGCCAGCTTGCGAGCTCCGGCGTCGCTCCCCGCCTCGGCCCAGATGTGGGTGAGCGGCGCCTCGGGGTCGGGCAGGGCCAGCACCCAGCCGTCGTCGGTCACCACCTTGACCCCGTCGATCAGCACGACGTCGCCCTTGGCCTCCTCGAGCAGCAGGCGCATGACGACGCCCTTCTGCTCCCAGGGCGTGGCCACCGTCTCGTGGGCCACGCAGGTGCGGGGCAGCGAGTCGACGATCTTCGACAGGGGCTGGCCCGTGGTGGCGAGCAGCTCGAGCAGCGTGGCGAAAGCAGCCATGGCGTCGAAGGCGGGCATGAAGCGCGGGAAGACGAAGCCGCCGTCGAGGGAGCCGGCGAAGCACACGCCCGGCTCCATCGCTGCATCCATGAGGGCGGCGGTGGACAGCTTCGTCCGCACCACCACGGCCCCGGCATCGACGGCGACGCCCTCGGCCCTGGCGCTGACGGTGATGGGCAGCGCGATCGTGCTGCCCTCGGGCGAGGTCGTGGCGACGAGGTGGACGAAGGCGAGGAGGGCCTCGGAGTCGCTGAGGACGTGGCCCTCGTCGTCGACGAGGGTCAGGTGCTCCCCGTCGGCGTCGATGATCGCCCCGACGTGGGCGCCCGAGGACCGCACCAGCGTCCCGAGCTCGCCCGCCCGCCTGGCCAGGTCGTAGGAGATGGACCGCTGCGTGGAGGCGTAGGGGTTCACGGCCAGCACGTCGGCCCCGAGCTTGGCCAACACGTTGGGCATGACGAAGGCGGTGGTGCCGAAGGAGTAGTCGACGACGACCTTGAACCCACGCGCGGTCACGGCACCCACGTCCACCGCGTCGACGAGGGCGGCGGTGTAGAACTCGACCGAGCGTGGCGGGTAGCCGATGTCGCCGATGTCGCCCGGGAAGACGCGGCGGAAGTCCTCCCGGTAGTACAGGCGCTCGATCTTGCGCTGGGTGGCCTCGGTGACGTCGATGCCGAGGTCGTCGAAGAAGCGGATCACGACCGACTGCGGGTCGTCGTGCACGAGCCGGATGGAGATGCCGCCCTGCGAGCGCTGGGAGCGCACCTGGAAGCGGGTGGCGGGCACGGGCGCGACCTCGAGGTCGTCGACGTTGACGCCCGCTGCGTTCAGACCCGACATGAGCGCACGCTTCAACATGCGCGCCGCCCGGCTCGAGTCACGAGAGGTGGCGACGGTGGCGCCCTTCTTCAAGGTGGTGCCGTAGGCCATCGCCACCCGGGCAGCGAGCTCGGGGGTGATGTCGACGTTGGCCAGGCCCATCACGCCGTCGCGACTGAAGAGGTTGCGCGCCCCCCGGGACTCCCACACCAACGACGAGTTGACGACCGCCCCGGCCTCGACGGTCTTGAACGGGTACACCTTGACGCCGGCGGTGAGCACCGCCTGCTCCCCCACGAACGTCTCGTCACCGAGGACGACGCCCTCCTCGCAGCGCACCCCCGACCGCAGGTCGGCGCCCCGGCCGATGATGGCGCCGCGCACCGACACGTTGCTCCCGAGGTAGCTGTTGTCGTGGATGATGACCCGCTCGATGTCAGCCCCCGCCCGGACCATGACGTTGGAGCCGAGCACGGTGTATGGCCCCAGCCGTGCCCCCGCCTCGACCCGGCAGTTGGGGCCGACGACGGCCGGCCCGAGGAGCTGCACGTCCGGGTGGACCTCGGCGCCCTCGCCCAGCCAGACGCCGTCGTCGAGGCGGAAGCCCGGCACGTCGACCACCACCTTGCGGTCGAGCACGTCCCAGTGGGCGCTGGCGTAGGCCTCGAGGGTGCCGACGTCCTCCCAGTAGCCCTGCGACACGTGGCCGTAGATGGGCAGGCCCGCCTCGAGCAGCGCCGGGAAGACCTCGCCGCTGAAGTCGACCGGCCGCCCCCCGGGGATGTGGTCGAAGATCCGTGGCTCGAGCACGAAGATCCCGTTGTTCACGGTGTCGGAGAAGACCTGCCCCCAGCTCGGCTTCTCGAGGAAGCGCTCGATGGAGCCGTCCTCCCGGGTGACGACGATCCCGAACTCGAGCGGGTTCTCCACCGACGTGAGGCCGATCGTGGCGAGCGCGCCGCGCTCGATGTGGCGCTCGACGACGGCGGTGAGGTCGATGTCGGTGAGCACGTCGCCCGAGATGACGAGGAAGCGCTCGTCGAGCTCCTCCCTGGCGTTGCGGACGGAGCCGGCGGTGCCGAGCGGCGTCTCCTCGGTGGCGTAGGCCATCCGCACCCCGAACTCCGAACCGTCACCGAAGTAGGTGCGGATGTTGTTGGCCAGGAACGCCACCGTCACGACGATGTCGTCGAAGCCGTGCTTGTGCAGCAGGTTGACGATGTGCTGCATCATCGGCCGGTTGCCGAGGGGGATCATCGGCTTGGGCTGGTTGGAGGTCAGCGGCCGCAGGCGGGTGCCCTCGCCGCCGGCCATGATCACCGCCTTCACGTCGCCGCCCCGGACGACGACGACCGTCCCTCCGCCAGAGCCCGGCGGGCCAACGGCACGTAGCCGGCGGCCGACCAGTAGCTGAAGGCGAGGCCGGGGAGGGCGCACACGTAGGCGAGCACCTCGGCGGTGTCGGCCCAGGACAGCTCCGAGTTGCCGGCGAGGAACAGCGGGTACGCGAACATCAGCCCGAAGGTCCCCGCCTTGCCCGCCCAGGTGACGTCGATCCGCTTGGCGCCCATCCCGGCCAGCGTGAGGGCGGTGACGGCGACGAGCCCCTCGCGGAGGAACGTGAGCACGGCGATCCACACGGGCACCGAGCCGTCGATGAGGATGCTGATGACGCCTACGGCGAGGAGGAGCCGGTCGGCGGTGGGGTCGAGGATCTTCCCGACGGTGCTGACCTGCTTCCAGCGCCGCGCCAGGAACCCGTCCACCCAGTCGGTCGCCCCGAGCACCGCCAGCAGCACCGCCGCGCCCGCCCGGTCGTCCTTCCCGAACAGGAGGTAGACGAACACGGGGATGAGGAGCAACCGCACCGTCGTGATGGCGTTGGGGACGGTCAGCCAGCGGTCCGTGCTCGGCGGGTCGTCTGAGGTGGTGGCGTCCACCGGCGCCGTCGTGAGCTCGTCGGGGTCAGGCCGTCGGTCGGTCGCCATCAGCGCCGAGTCTCGCGCACGGACCGGCCAGCACGGCCTGACCGGGCCTGACCGGCGCCGACCGGATGCACTCGCAGCACCGACCGTCTGCGTCAGCCGGCCGGGAGGTGCTCCCCCGGGTCGACCCGCTCGACCAGCTCGGCGCCGTCGTTGCGCACGTTGCCGACGGCGCTCGACACCGGGACGGCCTCGAGCAGGGGGTCGGGGGCGGGCACGAGCAGCCCGGTCAGCACCTCGACATCGTGGTTCGCCGGATCGAGCCAGGCGTCCCAGGCCGAAGGCGGCAGCACCACGGGCATCCGGTCGTGGATCGGCCGCAGCACGTCGTTGGCGGACGTGGTGACGATCACGGTGGAGACGAGCCTGCCGTCGTCGCTGCCCCTCGTCGGGCGCCATGAGTCCCACAGCGCAGCGAAGGCGAGCGGCTCGCCGTCGACCCGTCTGATGTGGAAGGGCTGCTTCGCCTTGCGGCCGGGGACGGGCTGCCACTCGTAGAAGCCGTCGGCCGGCACGATGCAGCGCCTGCGCTCGAAGGGCCTGGCGTACGCAGACGTCGTGGTGACGGTCTCCGCCCTGGCGTTGATCATCCTGCTGCCGATCGAGGGGTCCTTGGCCCAGAACGGCACCAGGCCCCAGCGCATCTCCCCCATGCGCCGGCGACCGTCCCGCTCGACGACCGACACCACGGCGTCGGTCGGCGCCACGTTCCACCGAGGCTCCCGGTCCCCCACCGCCGACTCTTCCACGGCGAAGTAGTCAGCGAGGTCCTCCGCCGGGGTGGTGGAGGTGAAGCGCCCGCACACGGCCCGGACGGTACCGGTCCCCAGGTGACCGAACCCGACGAACGGGAACGACCTGCTCGAGCTGCGGGTGGGTCGGCTTCGCCAGCTCGGGGGCTACCAGCACATGTCCGTGATGGTGCGGCCGCTGGACCGTTGAGCTGCGCGCTCAGGTCGTGCGGGACTGGCCCTGCAGGAAGGCGGCCACCAACCCGGGCCAGTGGGTCACCTCTGCCAGCGTGGGGGCCACCGACAGCTCGGCTCGGATGAGCGCGCCGGCCAAGGCCGTGGCGGTGCTCACCGGGTGGCCGGGGTCGCCCTCCCAGGCGAGCACGAGCGTGGGCTGGTCGAGCCCGGCGAGCACGTCGAGAGGAGGAAGGTCGGTCGTGGCCGCCCCTCGCAGCACCGTCGGCAACACATCTGCGGCGACGTCGGGCGGCGACCCCAGCAGCTCGGGGTGGCCGGCGAAGATCGGCGGGGGCGCCAGCGCAGCCCTCGCCTCCATCAGCCCCTCGATGCCGGCGGCCTCGACGAGTGCTGCGCTCCCCTCATAGATGCTGCGCTGTGCCGGCCGGCTCTCCCATGCCGTCGGGGGGATCACGAGGACCATCGCCTCGATCCGCTCGGGCTGTGACACCGCGGCGTGCAGGATGGTTGCTGCGCCCATCGACGCGCCGCCCGCAGCGAAGCGCCCGAGGCCGCAGGCGTCCGCCACGGCGAACAGGTCACCTGCCAGCGCATCCCAGCCGTACTGGGCCGCATCACCTGCGGCGCTCGAACGGCCGTGGCCCCGGGCGTCGTAGCGGACCACCTCGTGGTCGACCTGGAGCCGCGACCAGTCGAAGAGGCCGGCTTCGTCCTCCTTCGCCATGCTCGACGTGAGCCCGTGGGCCCAGAGGAACGGGCGACCGCCGCCCCGCCGACGCACGACGAGCTGCCCACCTCCCACCTCGACCCCCACCGCACCGTCGGGGACCACCTCAGTCGCCGTCGCCGTCCGCTGCCGCAGCTGGAGCTGGAACCTGGGGCATGCCCGGCCGCCAGCCACCACCGTGGCGCTGCTCCTGGATCTGCTGCATCGTCGTAGCCATGGCGGCCGAGGCCCGCTCGCTCTCCTGGATCTTGGCGAACACGGCGGCCGAGGCGCCGGCCATGAGGTCGGCCTGGTTCTCGTGCAGGTGGTCGGCCGACGCCCGAAGGTTCCTGGTGTAGCCGTTGAGCTCCGGCACCACGTAGCGGGCCGCCAGCTCCCAGGAGCGCAACGTCGCCTCCCGGTCGGCCCAGTCGTGGGCGAAGCCGACGACCACCCCGAAGCCCCCCGTCAGCTCCTGCAGGCTGCGGATGGCGGCGACGAGGTCGTCGGGCGTACCGATGACGGCGGCGCCGGCCCCCACCGCACCCTGGCCCGTCGTCCGCTCCAGCAGCTCCCGGGGGTCTTCGACCCGGGTGGCGCCAGGTCGGCCGAGGACGTGCACGTTGTACTCGTTGTGCCAGCGGTGCAACCCCGAGATCGCCTCCCGCTCGGCCTGCTCGCGGGTCTCGGCCAGGTGCCAGGACATCAGGACGCGCCAGTCCCGGCGATCGGCCACCTTGCCGTTCTGGGCGGCGGCTTCCTCGGCGAAGGACCACTGCGTGGGCAGCGCCTGGAGCCCCTCGGTGGAGGCGGAGGCGATGGAGATCACACCCGTGCCGTGCCTGCCCGCCAGCTGCATGCCCGAGGGGCTGATGGACGATGCCGTCACCATCGGGATCTCCTCCTGGAGGGGCAGGATCTGGAGCTGCGCATCCCGGAGCGTGAACCAGTCGGACTCGTGGGTGAACCGGTCCTCGCCGCGCAGGAGGCGGATGATCACACCGAGCGCCTCGTCCTGGCGGTCGCGCTGGACCATCGGTGCGATGCCGAGCGTGCGGGCATCGGAGGGCAGCGCACCAGGACCCGAACCGAACAGGGCCCGCCCGCGCGTCATGTGGTCGAGCTGCACGATGCGCTGAGCGACGTTGAACGGGTGGTGGTACGGCAGCGAGACGACGCCGGTCCCGAGGCCGATGCGGGAGGTGCGCTCGCCCGCCGCAGCCAGGAACATCTCGGGCGAGGCGATCGTCTCCCACCCGGAGGAGTGGTGCTCCCCGCACCACAGCTCGTCGTAACCGAGCTCGTCGAGGTGGGCGGCGAAGTCGATGTCGCGCCGGAACATGAGGGTCGGGTGCTCCCCGAGCGGGTGGTGGGGCGCGAGGAACGCGCCGAAGCGGAGTCGGCCGATGGTCACGGAGGAGAACCTACGCGCGCCCCCCGCCTCCGGCGGTCCGACGGCGGCGACGACCCCGGCGGGGTGGTGCCGGTCGCCCTCCCGCGGCCCCACGGCCCGACGGCGCTCCTCCTCCGGAGGGTGCTCGGCTGCACCCGGGTGGCGCTCGGTAACCTCCGCGCCATGGACCTCCCCACGCCTCGCGAGCCCGCGCTCCCCCGTCCCGGCGCCGTGGGCTGAGCCGTGGGCGCCTGGCTCGAGGGGGAGCTCGACGACGCCCTCCGCCGCCACCTCACGGGCAACCTCGAGCGCCACGAGCGGCTTGCGCTCCCTCGGGACAGCCGCCATCGGGCGGCGGTGGCGGTCGTGGTCGTGGGGAGTGACCGGGCGCGCGACGGAGAGGACGCGCACCCGGCGGATGCCGACCGCCTGTTCGACATCCCAGGTGCCGAGGACTTCGCCCTCACCGGGAGCGTCGCCGGGACCGCTGGCGGGCCCGCCGTGCTCCTCACCCGTCGGGCGGCGGGCCTGCGGTCCCACGGGGGACAGTGGGCGCTGCCCGGGGGGCGGGTCGAGGAGGGGGAGGAGGCGGTTGCGGCTGCTCGACGCGAGCTGCGTGAGGAGCTCGGCCTCGACCTCGGGATGTCCGACGTGCTCGGGGTGCTCGACGACTACGGGACCCGCTCCGGCTACGTCATCACGCCGTTCGTCCTCTGGGGCGGCCAAGACCCGGGCCTCGTCCCCGACCCCTCCGAGGTGCGCTCCGTCCACCGCATCTCGTTCCGCGAGCTGAGCCGCCCCGACTCGCCCCGGTTCGTCACCATCCCCGAGTCGGACCGACCCGTCGTGCAGCTGCCGATCGGCGGTGACCTCCTCCACGCACCGACGGGCGCCGTGCTCCTCCAGTTCCGTCGGGTCGCCCTCGAGGGCGTCTGCGAGCGGGTGGCCGACTACGAGCAACCGGTGTTCGCCTGGCGCTGACCCCGGTCGACCGGGGCGAGGCTCCCACGCCCCCCTCAAGGTGGCCGGCGTCGATGCCGAAGACAAGGACAAGGTGATCCACCCCGGTCCAGCGTCGGGCCCGGGTGCGACAGCCACCTCGCCGTCGTCCGGCGAGCGGCCGGCCCCTCGACCCCAGCGGTCGAGGGGCGAGGTCGCGGGCGCAGGGCAGCGGGTCGTGCGACCGACCGGTCACCCCCGTCGCGGACGTCCGGCCTCGTCGACCGCCCGCTCCGCACCACCGACGGCGGAGCGCGATGAGCCCGACCCGACCTCGAGGAGCTCGCCGTGGCAGCGGGGTCCGGTGTTGACCGGGTTGCACCGAGCCGGGGACCCGTCGGGGATGGCGGCGAAGTAGGCCGAGAACGGTGAGCTCCCCGGAGTCGGGTAGTCGGTGCTGACCCACTGGGCGCCGCTGGCCAACGCCGCGTCGCGCCGGGTGGTGTCGCCGTTGCGGGCCTCGACGGTGGGCTCATCAGCCCTCGTGCGCACGACGTAGCCCTCCTCCACCAGCTGTTGGATCTTGTCCACGTTGTCGACCGACTCGTTGACCTTCACGAAGGCGGCGTCAGGAGAGCCCGGCGTCGAGTTGGTGAAGAGCACCCGGCCTTCGAGGGATGGCGCGCCGGACCGGTAGAGGTCCCGGTAGCGGCCGCCGTTGTCCATCAGGAACAGCACCTTGCCGGCCGCCTCCCGCAGGGTCGGCCAGCCACCGGACCGCACGGCGGCCTCGAGCGTGGGCTGCACGCCGCGCACGTCGTCAGGGGTGATCAGCTGCTCCTCGGAGAAGACGGACCGGATCTCGGCGTCGAGGGCGTCGAGCTCCGGTGCCCCGATGGGAAGGGGCGCGACGAACGGCGCCCCGATCGAGGAGTCCTTGAGCTCGACGAGGATGGCGATCGGCAGGTGCCCCCGGTGTGCGTCCGACCATTCCTCGACCTCGTCCAGGCAGGCGACGAAGGTGAGGCAGCTGCTGTTGAAGTCGAGGTCCTGGATGTGGAGGACCTTGAACCCCGGTGCCTCCAGCTCGGGGGGCGTCACGTTCGGCAGTCCCACGAGATCGAGCCCGAGCCGGCCCGAGTAGAGGCCGCCCTGCGGATCGGCGAAGACGTCGAGCTCGATCTGGCGGACCTCCTGCTCGTCGAGCTGGGCGGTCAGCGGGACGTGCGAGTACTCGAGCTCAGATGCCAGGGCTGGGCCGACGGCACTGGCGATGGCAGCGAGGATCTCCGGCGGGACAGGACCCCGGTAGCTGTTGTGGGTCCCGATCACCTGCATCTGGTTGAGGCGCAGGCACCTCCTGAGCAGGTTGGCGCTGATGGGCGTGCGGTCACGCGGACCGCCGGTGGCCTCATCGACGCCTGCACACGCCCCGCCGCCCGCTGGACCACCCGCCGGCGTCCGTGGGACCGCAGCGGCGGGTCCTGCGGTGGCGGCGGTGAGGAGCACCGCCAGGCTGAGCGCGACAAGCGCTGATCGGCGCATCGTGGACATTGGACCCCCCGGCCTGAGCACCGTCCCGGGTGGACGGTCGAGGCACCGTAACCGGAGGCCCGCCCCGATCGTCAGCCCGTCGCCGAGGACTGCTCGTCGTTCGACGTGTTGTCGACCGTGTTGTAGAGCCCCGGTGTCTGCTTGCCGCACACGATGTCGTCGCCGTTCTTGTCGATCGACGCGAACGTCTCGTCGAAGTCGGCGCGACCCGGGAACCTGGCCTGCAGCTCGCCACGTGTGACCTCGACGTAGCTGCGGGTGCAGCCACGAGCGGGCTTGTCGGCACCGGCGGCCGTGGCCGTGGTGGCCGTCGTCACCAGTGCCAGGGCCGTCACCAGGACGACCCGGGTGAGACGGGGTGCGGTGCGATGCGGTGCGGTCATGGTGCGGAGATCGGCCGGTTCGGGGCCGGACTTGAGCCAGATGCCCGGGTCGCACGTCGGCGCACCGGGGGGCGGGGCCCGACGGCAGAGGGCTCAGGCTCGAGCCGGCAGGTGTCGATGAAGGGACATGATCGCTCGCCTGCTGTGCGCCACCATCGGTCACGTGTGGAACCGCCGCCTCGGCGAGGGCCATCCGTCGAAGTGCTGCCGCCGCTGCGGTATCAAGGCCTGGGCCTGAAGCCCCTGGCGGGTGGACGGGGGGGTGACCGTTCGACCAGCCGTCGGCGTGTCGCGCCTCTTGCGACGGGGCGCGACGCCGTCCCCCGGTCGTTCGTCGGCCCGGGAGGCGGCGGCCAGGTCCGAGACGGAGGGCTACGGGTGCAGCGGTGGCGAGACCCGACGTTCCGGACCGTCGAAGGGCCGCTGCCCGTGCCGACGCTCCAACAGGTGGTCTCGTGCGGCTCGGAACTTCGCCTCGTCGATCTCCCCTGCGTGCAGGCGACCTCGAAGCGCTTCGACCGCCTCCGAGAGAGCGTCCTTGGTTGGGTCCATGCGGTGACATCGGTGCGACACGTACCGGCCTTGAGGCTGGGGGGCGAGCCGCTCCACCGGAGCGGGATCACGAGCGCAACCGGGTCCCCGAAGGGCGGCCGTGCCCCGCCCGCCGGGTCCTCGTAGCCTCCCGTTCGTGGACGTCGCCCTGCTCGGGAGCACCGCCACCGTGGCCGCGCTGCTGCTCGCAGTCGTCGCCATCGTCGCGTCGTCCGCTCACCCTCGGCGCGCCGCCGTGGGAGGCGCGGCGACGGTGGGGACCGCAGCCTCGGTGGGGACCGCAGCGCCGGTGGGGACCGCAGCGCCGGTGGGGACCGCAGCGCCGGTGGGGACCGCAGCGCCGGTGGGGACCGCAGCGCCGGTGGGGACCGCAACGCCGGTGGGGGCCGCAACGTCGCTCGGAGGGGCGGCGCTGGTCGGAAGTGCGGCGCTGACGACCGTGGCGGTCGGTGCCCTGGGGTGGGCCCTGCTGACGGGTGACTTCCGCCTCGCCTACGTGGCGGAGACGGCCACCAGGTCGGCGACGGCGCCGTCCCGGCTGGCCGCGCTGTGGGGCGGCATGGACGGATCGCTGCTGTTCTTCACCTGGCTGCTCGTGGTCGGCGCGGTGGTCGGCCTGCACCTCGGCCGGCGGGCGGTCCCCGCCCTGGCACCCGTCGCCACGGCCGTGGCAGCCCTGGTGGTCGCAGGTCTGCTGGCGGCGTCGGCGTTCGTGGCCGACCCCTTCACCCGGCTGGCCCTCCCGGCGATCGACGGCGCAGGCCTCGTCCCCATCCTGGAGCGACCGGCGATGCTCTACCACCCGCCACTGCTGTACGCCGGCCTGACGGCGACGGTGGTCCCCTTCGCGTTCGCGGTGGCAGGGATGTGGCAGGGGGGCACAGACGGTGCCTGGTTGCGGGTGGTGCGCCGTTCGACCGGGGTGGCGTGGGTGGTGCTCACGCTCGGGATGGCGGCGGGCGCCCACTGGGCCTACGGCGAGCTCGGGTGGGGCGGCTTCTGGGCCTGGGACCCGATCGAGAACACCTCTCTGCTGCCGTGGCTGGCGGCGACGGCACTGTTGCACGCCTGCCTGGTCGACGAGCACAGAGCCCGACGGCCCGCCCGCCTCAGCACGGCCGTCCTCGCCACCGTCCCGTTCGCCTGCGTGGTCGTCGGTGCGGTCCTGACCCGATCGGGTGCGGCATCGTCGGTGCACGCCTTCGGGTCGGCTGCGGCGGTCGGGCGGGCCCTGCTGGTGCTCGTCACCGTCGTCGTGGTCATCGTCATGGCGGCGACTGCACGGGCGTGGCGACGGGACGGCCCCGGTCCCCGCTGGCGGTGGTCACCGAGGCGAGCCGTCTTGGCTGCCAACGCAGTGATCCTGCTCGGCGCCGGTCTGGTGGTGGCGACAGGGACGCTCCACCCGCTGCTCGCACAGGGCGGCCGAGCAACGGTCGCCGGCACGTTCTTCGCCCGCCTCACCGGACCGCTTGCCCTCCTCGCCCTCGCCCTGGTCGGCGTCGGCCCCCACCTGCGCTGGTCGCGGGGTGTTGCGCCCGTGCTCCGGGCGCGGGTGCCGTGGGCGTCGGCGATGGGTGTGGCCGTCCTCGCCGGCGGCTTCGCCACCGACGTCGGGCCCCTCTTCGCCCTCCTCGCCCTCGCCCTTGCCGGCTCGTCGGTGACGCTCCTCGTGCTCGAGCTGAGGAGTCGCCTCAGGACCGGGGGCCCGTGGCGCTTTCGACGGCGAGCAGTGGGCGCCAGCCTGGCCCACCTCGGCGTCACTGTGCTGCTGGTCGGCGTGGCCGGTTCGACCGCCACGACCGCCACGACCGCCCTGCTGCGCCGGGGTGGTACCGCATCCGTCGCCGGCTACACGCTCCGCCACGCCGGGACCACGGTGGACGAGGCCGACGGTCGACGACGGGTGGCGGTGCACCTGGAGGTCCTCCATGACGGCGAGCTGGTCGCCCGCCTGGCGCCGGGCCAGACCGTCTTCACCGAGCGCGCCCTCGTGCGCGCCGATCCCGTGCTCAGGTCGACGCCCGCCGAAGACGTGCAGGTCGTGCTCCGCCGCCTCGACGGGGACGGCACCGCCCTGGTGGACGTGGCCGTCCGGCCTCTCGTGGTGTGGGTGTGGGCGGGAGCGCTGCTCATGGCCCTCGGCGGCGGGATGGCGGTGGCCGGCGTGGCGCCCGCCGGGGAGCGGGTGCGCCGCCCCTCCCCCGCCATCGCCGGCTCGGCGCCCTGAGCCACAGCCGGGGGTCGTCAGGAGCCGCGCTGGCGCTTGCGGTCGAGGAGGCGCCCCACGGTCGTCGGCTCCGAACCGGCTTCGGGTGCCGCAGGTGCGGGCGTCGGCGCGACCGTCCGCCGAGGTGCGGAGGGTGGAGGCGCGGGGGGTGGAGGTGGGGTGCGCTCCCTCCCCGGCGTCGGGGGGAGCCGGGGAAGTCGCCTGCCGACCGCCGACGCACCTCGGCGCACGGCGGGCCCGGCCGAGGTCAGGGGTACGCGGGACAGCCCGACCGCGACGGGCCACAGCAGGGCCGCCGCCAGCAGCAGCCACCCGGCCAGCGGCATCCGTCCCGTCCCGGGCGCCAGGTCGGCAGTGTCGAACGCCTGCGCCGGCTCGATCTCACCCCGGCCGTCGGTGAGGGCCGACAGCTCGGCCAGGACCTCCGGCTGTGCCGGGCCGAGGCGGTACTCAGGTGAGTACGACTGGGTGGCGACCGTCGCCCCGGCGAGCAGGGTCTCCCCGCCTGGGCCGGTGACGTTGGTGCCCACGGCGTAGGCGCCGGCGTCGGTGGCCGCCACCTCGGCACCGAACGTCGTGCCCGACAGCCGTTCGAGGCGGACCTCCTCACCGGCGCGATCGGGCCCGGCGACGCGCGCCACCGCCGCCGACCCGTCCGGCCACGGGGTCTCCTGCTCGACGGTGATCCGCAGGCGGTCGCCGTCGACCGTCGCCTGCACGGCTCCCGCCCCGTCACCCGAGGCGAAGGTGTCCTTCACCGTCGACGTCCAGAACGGGACGTAGCCGTCCCATCCCGCCCATGCCTGTGACCACGCCGCGGCAGCGTCGCTCGTCCAGGCCGTCGTCTTCCCGAGACCCGCCTGCCAGGTCGACAGCAGCGGGTCGTGGTCGTCGCCGATGCGCAGCAGCGTGCTGGCCGCCGGCTTGGCCGTGGTGGCGATGAACCCGAACAGGGGCGGGGCCGCCTGGAGCCCGTCGACCGACGGGCCGGCCCCAACCACCTCGGGGACGAACTCGCCCTCGTTGACGAAGGAGCGCGACGCCAGCACCGACTCCTCCTGCATGATCTGCGGGATCTGCTCCAGGTCCCGGCCCGGGTAGTACCTCCCTCCTCCCGCCGTCGCCACCTCCTCGAGCTCCAGGCTGGAGCCCTCACCCGTCGCCAGCACCGACACCGTGATCCCCTCCTCTCGCAGCGCACCGGCCTGGTCGACCAGGTCCGAGAGCGCGTCCTCGGCGGTGAACCCGTCGGTGAAGAGGATGATGTGCTTGAGCGAGGCATCGCTCTCCCGCAGCGCCTCGGCCGACGTCCGGAGGGAGTCCCGCAGGAACGTGCCCCCCTCGGGGCGGAGGCGTCCCAGCCCCTCACGCACCACCTGCTCGCTCGGCAGCTGCTGCAGGTCGAGGATCCACCGCTGCTCGGTGTTGAAGGCGAGCACCCCGACTTCGTCCGTCGCGCTCATCGCCTCGATCGTCCGTGCCGCTGCCGCCCGCGAGATGTCGGTCTTGTTCACCCCGCCCTCCATCGAACCGGCCATGTTCCCCCCGCCGGCCAAGCCGTTCCTGCCGGCGCCCTCGGCGCAGTGGCAGGCAGCCATCGACCCGCTCGTGTCGATGGCGAGCACCTGGGCGACGGACAGGCGCCGCAGCGGGTCCTGCACCTCGCTCACCACCGGGAGCAGCTGCTCGAGGGGGCTCTCCAGGTAGCCGCCGAGGGCGTAGCTGCGGATGCCGCCGAGGACGACGAGGCCCCGGCCGAGGTCACGGGTGGCGACGGTGAGGTCCGCCGTCTGCCGAGCCGACAGGGAGCGGGCATCGACGTCCACCAGCACGGTGGCGCTGTAGGTGGCGAGCACGTCGAGCGGTGGAAGGGTGCCAGGCGAGCTGCGCTCGGTGCGCAGGCCACCGGCCACCAGCGCGGCATCGAGCTCGTCGGCGTCGCCCGGCGCGCCCTCCACTACGAGGACCGTCGCCGGGCCCTCGACCTGGACCCCGACGAAGGCGGCGTCGTTCTCGGGCACGCCGTCCCCGGCCACCGCCACCTCGAGCTCGTAGCGCTGGAGGCCGCTCGCCCCCGCCACGTGGGTGAGGGTGATGTCGTTGTCGCCCGCGACCAGGTCGACGACCTGTTCTGCGACCGTCTCCCCGTCGAGGCGCAAGGTGAGTGCACCCGGCCCGGCAGCCGTCGTGTCGACGGTGGCCGAGAACGTGAGCTCCTCCCCCTCTCGGGCCACGGTCGGCGCAGTGACATCGCTCAGTGCGGCATCGGCGCCGCCCGCCCGAGCCACGAGGTGGGTGTCGACCTGCACGCCCTCGCCTCCCAGGCGCCTCGCCTCCGCCACCGCGTCTCCCCTGGTGGCCCGTCCGTCGGACACGATCACCACCCGTCGGCGGGCATCGGCAGGGAGCACCGCCCCCGCGAGGCGGAGCGCGCCGGCGAGGTCGGTCGCCCCGGCGTCGACCTGGACGGCGGGTGTGACGAGCGTGGCCCGCTCCTGCACCGTGAGCTCGAGCCGGGCGTCACCACCGAAGAGGGCGACGCCGGCGAGCGCGCCGTCGGGCTGCTCGGCCAGGGCTCCCCTGACCCAGTCGACGGCGTCGGCCCGGCCGCCCGGGCCGATCGAGTCGGAGGCGTCGACCAGGAACACCGTTGCGACCCGATGGCGGACCCGGGGCAGGTCGAACCCGAGCAGCGCCCCGAGGACCAGCACCGCCACCACCGCACGCAGGCCCAGGGCCAGCCTGCCCTGGCCCCGCCCCACGCCCATGCGCCGGCGGACCACGAGGAGCTCGGCGGCGAGCGCCGCCAGCAGGGCGACGGCGAACCACGCCAGGAGGGACGACTCCCCCGGGGCGACCGGGCCGCGCTCGCTGACAGGCGCCACCGCGATCGGCAGGGAGCCGGCGGGGGCGAGGACGGACTCGGCCGGGCCGGGGTTGACCGCGATCGTGCGCGGGGGGCGCCCCGGCTCGGTGACGGTCCAGAAGCCGGCCCTGTCGGCCGCCGGGGCCGCACCGCCGGGCGCCACCTCGGTGCGCGACCCGCCGGGCCCCTCCACGTCGGCGCCGGCGGCGGCGACGAGCGGCAGTGGGTCGCCCACCGTGAGGCTGCCGGGAGCCAGCGCCGTCCCGGCCAGCTCGCTCAGCAGCCGGTCACCGAGCACCGGGAAGCTGACCTGGAGCCCGAGGTCGCTCTCACCGAGGGTGAAACCGAGGTAGGCGAACGGGAGACCGTCGCGCTCGCCCCGCACGAGGAGCGGTGTCTGCTCGGCGGCGACGAGCACCTCGTCGCCCGGGCGCGGCTCGAGCCGCTGGGCGGTGGCGATGGCCACGCCCGACAGGTCGATCCCCTGGAGGAGGTCGAGGTCGTTGCGCACCAGGGTGGCCGCCGGCCGCTCGACCTCGCCGAGGGCACCGATCCCGAAGGCCCCACCCGGTGGTGCCAGGGCGAGCACCGGCACCGACGGGGCCTCCGGCACGGCGACGCGGTCGTAGACGGCGAGGTCGAAGCCGTCGGCCGGGACGCTCGTGGCGGACCGCTCGACGGTGACCCCGGGGATGGAGGCGAGCAGCTGGTCGAGGAACACGTTCTCGGGCCCCGCCGCCAGGACCCGCAACGGCTGCCGGCGCCCCGCCACCGCGCGGAGGTGGTCGTCGGCGTCGAGCAGGTCCTCACCCTCGAGGAACGCCTCCACTCGGTCGCCGACCGGGAGCTCCACCTCACGGTCGAGCACCGATCCGGCGGTCAGGTCGAGGTCGAGCCGGGCCTCGGTCCGGCCGTCGACGTCGACCCGCAGGACCTGTGTGGCGTCACCACCCCCGGTGTTGCGGACGGTGACGAGCGCGACGAGGCCGCTCCCCCGTGGCTCGACGGCCAGGCGGGTGATGGCCCGGTTGGTGGCCCGGTCGCCGATCCGCTCATAGCGGGTCCCGGCCGGCGCCTGGGCCACGTCGGCGGCGTCGATCTGGCCGTCGGAGAGGAGGACGACACCGAGTGGCGCGTCGGGTGTCTCGAGGCTGGCGGCCAGGGTGAAGGCGCTCCCCCAGTCGGGTGTGCCGGCGCTGGCCTCGAGCGGCGCGAGCGCATCGTCGAAGGCCTGGCCGTCGGCGCTCGCCGACAGCAGGACCTGCGCCCGCTCACCCGCCTCGACGATGCTGGCGACCCCACCGGCGGGGAGCCGGCGTCGCAGCTCACGGGCCCGGTCCTTCGCTGCTGCGACGCGATCGGGTGCCCCGTCGAGGGCGGCCATCGACCCGGACGTGTCGATGACGAAGACGGTGTGGCGAGCCAGGCCCGCCTCGGTCAGGCGGACCGGTCGGGCGGCGGTACCGGCGAGGAGGGCCACGGCCAGCAGCTGGAGGAGCAGCAGCACGCTCGGGCGCAGACGCTGCCACGGCGCGGCAGCCGAGACCGGCTCGGCCACCTGGCGCCACAGGAAGGTCGAGCTCACCGGCCGGGTCGTGCGGCGGGGCCGGAGCACGTGGAGGGCGAGGATCGGCAGCGCGAGCAACCCCAGCCAGAGCCCGGCCGGGTCGGCGAACCTCACCTGAGGACCCCGGCATCGCGCCAGCCGCCGAGCAGCAGCCCGGCCAGGTCGTCCTCGGCCATCACCCGCACGTACGCGGCGCCGGCGCGACGGCACCGGTCGGCCACCCCGTCGGCCCACGCCAGCGCGGCCCGCTCGTAGTCGGCCAGGTTGCGGGCGCTGAGGCTGACCCCGACCCTGGCCCCGGTCTCGACGTCGACCAGGTCGAGGTCCCCGATCAGCTCCTCTGTGGCCGCGCCCGGGTGCAGCTCCTCCTCGGCGAGCACGTGCACCACGACGACGTCGCCCCCACGGGCCGGCAGGCGGGCCAGGCCCTGCTCCCACTCGGGGGTGAGCAGGTCGCTGACGACGATGGAGAGCCCAGGCGGCCGTGCCCGGGCCAGGAGCGCAGCCGTCGCCTCGGCGAAGCCGGTCGGGCCGGCGGCGGCGAGGGAGGCGAGGTGGGCGAACAGGGCGGGGACGGCGTGGCGGCCCGTGTAGCGGGGTGCCGGCCGGTCGAAGGGGAACGTGGCCACCGTCACCGGGTCGCGCCGCACGAGGGCGACGAAGCCGAGAGCGGCCGCCAGCCGCTTTGCCTGCTCGAGCTTGCCTGCGCTCGCCATCGACGCCGACGTGTCGACCAGGAGCCGGACGGCGAGGTCGTCCTCGGCGTCGAAGAGGCGCACGAGGAGCACGTCGAGGCGGGCGTACAGCGAGTAGTCGATCCGGCGGAAGTCGTCACCCGGGTGGTACTCGCGGTAGTCGGCGAAGTCGACCGACGAGCCGTGGGCCGGGGACCGGTGCTCGCCGGCGAGCTGGCCGGCGAGCGCCCGACGGGTGCCGACCTGGAGGCGTTCGAGGCGGGCCAGCAGCGACGGATCGAGGAGTGCGTCGGCCGGGGCCACGGTCAGGGCGCTCCTCGGAGGCCAACCGGCGGGTCGGGCACGGCACGCAGCACGGCGTCGACGACGTCGTCAGCAGCCACACCGTCGGCGACCGCCTCGTATCCGAGCACCAGCCGGTGGCGGAGAGCTGCTGGCGCCATGGCCCGGATGTCGGTGGCCGAGACGTTCGGGCGGCCATCGAGGAGGGCGGTCGCCTTGGCCGCCAGGATCAGCGCCTGGGCGCCGCGGGGCGAGGCGCCGAAGCGCACGTAGCGCCGGACCTCCTCGGGGGCGGTGTCCCGGTCCGGGTGGGTGGCGACCACCAGGTCGACCGCATGGCGCACGAGGTGGGAGGCCACCGGCACCTGGCGGGTGAGCTCGATCATGGCTGCGAGGGTGGCGGCGTCGGCCACCTGCGTCGGCTCGGCGGGGGCCTCGCCCGTCGTCCGCTGCACCACCGCCACCAGGTCCTCGGCGGGAGGGAAGGGGACGAGCAGCTTGAGCAGGAACCGGTCGAGCTGGGCCTCGGGCAGCGGGTACGTCCCCTCCATCTCCAGGGGGTTCTGCGTCGCCATCACGAAGAACGGCCGCGGGAGCGGTCTCGTCTCGCCCGCCGTCGTCACGAAGCGCTCCTGCATCGCCTCGAGCAGCGCCGACTGCGTCTTCGGGGTGGCCCGGTTCACCTCGTCGGCGAGCACGAGGTTGGCGAACACCGGTCCTGGACGGAAGCTGAACGTGCGGCGACCGTCCCCGTCATCGCTCAGCACCTGCGTCCCGAGGATGTCGGCGGGCATGAGGTCGGGCGTGAACTGGACCCTCGAGAAGGCGAGGTCGACCGCCCCCGAGAGCGTCTTGAGCAGCTGGGTCTTGCCGAGGCCCGGCACCCCCTCGAGCAGGGCGTGGCCCTCGCACAGCAGGCACGTGATCACCTCGCGCACGAGGGTGTGCTGGCCGACGATCACCCGCCCGATCTGCGCCTCGAGGTCGGCCGCCAGCCGTGCGTAGCGATCCGGACCCATCGCCAGCTGCGGTGCTGCGTCGGTCACGGGGTGGTCCTCTCGTCGATGGTCAACGGCCGCCGAGCCCGTCGAAGTAGCTGCGCACGAGGGAGCGCACCGAGGGCGGCACCTGGAGCCGCTCCAACGCCGCGGTCGCCTCGGCGTCGTAGGTGGGGAAGGCGTCGGCCAGGGGCACGATCCGCCCGCCCTGCGTGGTGGCGCCGTCGCCCTGGCCGACGGTCTCACTGCGCCCCACCCCGGCGTCGCTGTCGGCCACGAGCTGGTCGCCGTTGGTGAAGGCGCCCTCCGGTTCGTAGACCGTCGACCCCTCCTGGAGCCCCACCGACGCGTTGTCGCCGGTGCCGTCGGCGGTCCCTTGGCCGCCCCGCCCGGCGCCCCCGCCCGGAGAACCGGTCCCTCCGACCTGGCCCTGGCCGCCCCCCTGGCCTTGCCCCTGCCCCTGGCCTTGCCCCTGGCCTTGCCCCTGCCCCTGGCCTTGCCCCTGGCCCTGGCCTTGCCCCTGGCCTTGCCCCTGCCCCTGGCCTTGCCCCTGGCCCCGCTCGCCCCCGGGTGCCGGCGCCGTCCCGCCGTCGAGCCGGCCGCTCGAGGCGGCCACCGCACCGATGGCCGCGGTGGCAGCCTCCTGCTCCTGCACCGACGACGTCGTCGACGCCTGCTGTGCCGAGGCCTCCCCGAGGGCCGCGGACGCACCGGGGACGTCGCCCGAGCCCAGGGCCGAGGCTGCGGCCTGCAGCGAGGCAGCCAGCGCCGGGTCCCCGTTCACCTGCGTCGCTGCGAGCGCGGCGAGGCGCTCGGCCAGGGCCGCCTGCTCTGCCTCCATCAGGGAGGGGAGCGCCTCGGCCGCAGCCGCGAGCTGCTCTGTTGCGCTGCCCGCCCCGGCCGAGGTGAGCGGCGCCTCCTCGAGGCTCCGTCCGAGCCCCACCGCCGCCGCCTTCTGCCCGAGGAAGCCCGCATCGACTGTGGCGGCCAGCCTCGCTGCCGCCCGGTCGAGCGCCTCCTGGCCCTCGTCCACACCGTCGCTGCGCCGGAGCTCCTGGGCCAGCGCCTCGAGCTGGGCGGCGGGATCCTGGGCGTTCGGCCCCGCCTCCTCCCGGAGCGCGGCCGCCTCCTCGGCCAGCACCTCCGCCTCCTCAGCGAGTGCGTCGGACACAGCGGCCGCCTCGGCCCGGACGGTGTCCTGCGGGTTGGGCACGAGCACGAGGCCGACGACGGCGAGGCCGAGCAACGCCATGGCGGCGACCCGCCGTGGTCGGACCCGAAGCGGCACCGCGTCGGCTCCACGCCGACCGGCGGCGAGGGTGGCGGCTCGAGCATGGACGTGACCGGCGAAGGGGTGGTCGCCCACCTCGAGGGCGGTGGTGAACGCGTCGTGGGTGGCGAGGCCCCGGTCGGCGGCCCGCGCCGCGACGCGGACCGGGATCCGCAGCGCCCCAGCCGTGACCGCGATGGCCAGGACGACGATGGCGAGCAGGAGCCACGCCAGCGGTTCTGGCCAGCTCCAGGGCCGCAGCCGGCCCACGACGACGAGCCCGACGGCGGCGACGAGCGCCCCCGGCACCACCACGTCGACGGTGGCGAGCGCCCACGCCAACCGGAGCCGGCGCCGCACCCCGAGCAGCAGCTCGTTCACGAGGCGGTCCGGTCCGAGGGGGTCGTGATGCGCCGGGTCGCCACGAGGAGGCTGAGCACGGTCAGGAACCCGAGCACGCCGAGCGAGCGCACCCAGAACGGGATGCCGAGCAGCCCGTCGCTCGAACCCTGGTCCCGACCTCCCGCATCCCCGAGCACCACGACCTGCCCCGGGCCGGCGAAGCCGCGGCCCGCCTGCTCGTCGCCGAACTCCTGCTCTGCGATGACCTGCCCGTCGTCGAACCCGGTCTCGAGTCCCCGCACCACCTGGCTCATGCCCGCCAGGGGCGAGCTGCTGCCGAACCCCCCACCATCGGTGGGCGGGGCCAGTGCGTCGGCGGTGGCCACGAACGGGTTGAGCAGCAGCACCGTGGGGGCCGGGTGCGCCCCGCTGTCGTCGACCGACCGCTGACCCACGTAGAGCACCGGCGCCCCCACGGCGAGGAACAGCGCCAGGCCGTAGGCGAGCACCATGGCGCCCTGGGTCCTGCGGGCCAGGCTCGAGCAGAGGAGGGAGAGGCTGGCGACCACGACACCGGTGGCGAGGACGGCAGCAACGCCCTTCGCCACCTGGCCGACGCTCACACCCCCGAGGATGAAGGAGATCCCGAACAGGGGCAGCGTGGCGAGGACGAGCAGGCTCACGAACGCGAGCGACGCCAGCAGCTTGCCGGCCACGATGGCCCGTGGCCGCAGGAGGGTCACCTGCAGCGGCACCAGGGTCTGGCGCTCGCGCTCACCGGTGACGGCGTCGGCGGTGAGGCCGGGGACGATGAAGAGCACGAGGCCGAGCATCACCAGCACGAGCACCTCGAACATCGTGCGACCGACGTCGGCCGCCTGGCTGGCGACGGGGCCGGAGAACGGGTCGGCCGACGATGCCTCCTCGGCGCGGTACAGCGCGTAGAGGATGAGCGACAGGATCCCGAGGTAGACGGTCACCACGATCGTCGCCCGCCGGGTGCGCAGCCGCTCCTTCAGCTCACGGCTGAGCACGGGGTTGCGGACGAGGCGGTCGATCACTGCACCGTCCCCTTCGTGATCCGCAGGAAGAGGTCCTCGAGCCCGCGCTCCGACTCGGTGAACTCGAGGACCGGACGCTGCTCGTCGACCACGAGCCGGGTGAGGAGCGCACGCTGCTCGTCGTCAGACGCCACGCTGAACTCTTCCTCGAGCCCGTCCGAGAAGCGGACCCTGATGACCCTGCCGCTGCCGAGGGTGTCGGCGATGCTCCGGGGCGTCCCCACGGCGAGCAGCCGGCCGGCCTCCATGATCGCCACCTCGGTGCACACCTCCTCGAGCTCGGCGAGGATGTGCGAGCTGATGATGACGGTCTTGCCCATGTCCCGCAGCGCCCGCAGGAGGTCCCGCAGCTCGACCCGGGCGCGGGGATCGAGGCCGCTGGCAGGCTCGTCGAGCACGAGCACCTGGGGGTCGTGCACGAGGGCGCGGGCCAGGCTCAGCCGCTGCTTCATCCCTCGCGACAGCGAGTCGACGTTGGCGGCCCGCTTCACCTCCAGGTCGACCAGCTCCAGCAGGCCGCCGACGAGCGAGGGCCACGACGACCGAGGGATGCGGTAGGCGGCGGCGAAGAACTGCAGGTACTCGTCGACGCGGAGGTTCTCGTAGACGCCCATGACGTCGGGCATGTAGCCGACGCGCGCACGCACCTCCCGGGGGTGGTCCCTCGTGTCGAACCCGGCGACGCTGATCGACCCCGACGTCGGGGCCAGCAGGGAGGCCAGCACCAGGAACGTCGTGCTCTTGCCTGCCCCGTTCGGCCCGATCAGTCCGAAGATCGCTCCCGGTCGCACGGCCAGGTCGAGGTCGTGCACCGCGAGCAGGTCCCCGTACCGCTTCGTCAGCCCCCTGACCTCCACAGCCAGCTCCGGCGTGGCCGGCGCCGGTCGGACCGTCCCCGGTTCCACGGCAGCGGTCATGGCGACCGCCGGAGCGTCACGCTGTCGACGGCGTCCACGAGGTAGGGGTCCACGGAGCGAGAAGCTCGCGCCCAGATCACTCCCTGGCGGGAGGAGTCGGCCGGGAGCCGGTGGTCGAAGGGTTGGCCGTTGGGACCGGCAGGGACGTCTGCGGCGGCGGGGACGAGGGGGACCCAGGCGTCGTCCCGCCACACCTCGATGGCCGTGCCGGTGACGGTGCTCCTCAAGACGAGCGAGGCGGTGTCGACGGGCTCCCCCGTCGGCAACGTGAACTTGAAGACGAACGGGTCGTCGTCGGTGCCGTCCTGATCCACCGGCGAGCGGACCATCTCGGTGCGCACGCCGACGTCGACCAGCGCGCCTTGGGTCCCCACCGCTGCGGTGCTGACCACGAGCGTGCGGCCCACGAGGGAGCGGGCGCCGGGGTCGGCGGGCGGCGTGAAGTCGCGCGTCCAGCCGGCCACGACGACCGAGCCCGGGCTCCGGTACCCCGCTCTCGTCTCGGCGTTGAAGCGCTCCCAGAGCGGGAACGCCACGATGCTGGTCGGGTCAGGTGGACGGTCGAACCCCGACGCCTCCCGCCACGCTGCCTGGGCACCGGCGATGAACGGGTCGGCTTCGGCGCTCGGCTCCAACGCCCAGGTGACCTCGCCGCCGGCAGGCACCGACCCGACCGTCACGCTGCTCTGCCCCTGGAACACCGCCACCTCGCTCAGGTCGAAGGGGAGCGAGCTGCGGATCACCCCGGTCAGCTGGCCGTCCCCCGCAGAGGACGCGCTGACCTCGAGCGCACCAGCCAGGGAGACGGGTCCGGTCGCCGATCCGATGCCGAACTCGCCTGGCCGCAGGCGCTGCCGCAGCTCGATCCCGTCGTTCGTCTGGACCGCCGCCACCGGGGTGCGAGGCCCCGACCAGGACGTGCCCGATGCGGCAGGGACCCATCCGGTCGGAAAGGTGGTGGCGACCGTGCCGCCGGCGTCGGACACCACGCCCACGCTCGTCGTCGCCACCGCCCGGGCGCCCGTCGAGACGACGATCGTGGCGTGGGACGCGGTGGCGCCGGAACGCAGATCACGACCTGCCAGGTAGCCGCCACCGGTGAAGGCCAACGCCACCAGGGGCAGCACCACCCAGCCGAGCTCGCCCCGTCCCCGCCGCCGCAAGACGGTGAGGGTGACGGGGACCGCCACCACCACGTAGGCAGCGAGGAACGCCACCAGCCAGCTCAGCTTGGGGAGGCGGACACCGGCGTCGCGAGCGAGCGCCCCGTCGATCGGCTCGCCCGTGCCGAACTGGGGCGCGCTCGAACGCTCGGCCGGGGTCGGCTCGACCAGTCCGGCGAAGCGGCCGTCGGCCAGCGCCCCGTCGACGCTGACCACTTCGCCGAGGCCGGCCCGCTCACGCCCGTCGGGACCGGGGCGCCACAGCTCGGGGAGACCTGGAGGGTCGACTCCCGGCGCCTCGTCGACCAGGAGGTGGCCTCCCGCCGAGACCCACGCCAGCACGGCGTCCAGCCCGACCTCGCCCAAGCCCGCCAGCTCACCCACGCCGACCCCGAGGACGTCGAGGGATCCCAGGCCGCCCGGCGTCTCCAGCACGATGGTGTCGATTGCGGAGAACGTCGCCGTGCCCGCGTCGATGGCGAGCGGCGCGGTCCCCGGGACGGGCCGACCCCCCAGCGCGCCCGGCGCCAACCCGACGAGCTCGGCGTCGCCGGCCGGCTGCAGCACCGAGGTTCCGGAGGCGACGACCTCGTCGTCGACCCGCAGCACCGCTCGCACCTCGGCACCGGGTTGCTCGGCCGCCGACGACAGCACGAACAGGTGCTCCTCGGCGCTGCCGCCCGGCACCTCCACGGGACGCTCGACGGTGGGCGTGGTCGTCACCCCTGCCACCTCGACCTGCAGGTCTCCCCGGAGCAGTCTGTCGGCGATGACGGTGACCCGGACCGGCACCTGTTGACCCGGGTGGTAGCTCCCGCCCCAGCCGGCGTCGACCTCGAGCGTCGTGGCCGCCGCCGCCGGGGCCGGGAACGCCGGTTCCCAGGCGAAGAAGAGGAGGAGCGCGAGGGCGGCTGACCACCGTCGACCGGGCAGGCTCCTCAGACGCTGCGATCCTCGCAAGGGCCCCCTCGATCCCGACGGCGGCCGCAGTCTTCCAGACCGGCGCAGGGGTCGCGATGCGGGCGTCGCACGACGCACGACGCCCGACGATGGACGGGATCGGCCGAGGTGCTGCCCACGGAGATGCCGTCGTCGACCCCGCCACGCGTCCTCCCGACGCCAGCCTCCGGAACAGGACGCCCCGCGCGACACTCGGACCATGAGCGACAGCGCAACCGTCGACGTTCGCCAGACGCCTCCGCCCCTTCGGGTTGCGGTCGCCGAGTTCGTCGGCACCGCCGTGTTGCTGATCGGCGGTCCGGGGACCGCCGTCCTCGCCACGGGAGGCTTCTTCGAGGACGGCTCCGTCGGGGTGCTCGGTGTCTCCCTCGCCTTCGGCTTCTCGCTGCTCGTCATGGCCTACGCCATCGGCAACCTCACCGGCTGCCACATCAACCCGGCGGTCACGATCGGTCTGCTGCTGCTCCGCAAGGTGGAGGCCGCACTCGTCCCGGCCTACCTCGTCGGCCAGCTGGCCGGAGCGGCCTTCGGGGGGCTCGTGATCTGGGCCCTCGCCAGCGGGGGGCCCGGTGACTTCGACGCCGACCCGACGACCTTTGCCGTCAACGGTTGGGGTGACCTGTCGCCGGGAGGGTTCGACTTCGGCGCCATGGCCCTGGCCGAGGTGCTGCTCACGGCCGTCCTCATCTTCGTCGTGGCCAGCACCACGCATCGCCGCTTCTCGCCCGCAGCGGGCGGGCTCGCCGTCGGTCTCGCACTCACCCTGATCCACCTGGTCAGCATCCCGATCGACAACACGTCGGTGAACCCGGCGCGCTCCTTCGGCGTCGCCATCTTCGCCGGCGGCGACGCCATCGAGCAGCTGTGGGCCTTCTTCGTCTTCCCCCTCCTCGGTGCCGGGCTCGGCGCACTGCTCTGGTCGGCGGTCAACGACGAGGACGCACGCTCCGACGTGCTCGGGACGACCGACATCGTGGACGTCCACGACGCCGTCGGAGACGCCGAGGAGGAGACCGGAGGGCGCCCCGAGCGCCCGTAGCCGGCCGACCCCGGTCCGATGTGGGGGGCCCGGAGCACGGAGCTGGCCCGTCGCCGACGATCTCCTCAAGAGCAAGCCGACGACCTTCGAGATCTCAGCCCCGCTCCCCGACCGGGCGCAGGCGATGTGCTCGGACCGGACGCTGCGGGCCGCCGGCATGGCCGCAACAGCCGCGCAGGTCTGGGCGACGACCCGAGCCTCCGAGCGGCTCGACTGGCACCCCCCAACAACCCTCACCTCGCCTTCGGGGGAGGGATCCACTACTGCTCGGGAGCCACCCTCGCCCGCACGGAAGCCCGCATCGCCCCGCGCTCGAGCCTCGACCGACTCCCCCGCCTCGCCCTGGCGGAAACGCCGACCCGCCGGACCCAGCTTCACCGTGCGCGGCCTCGATGCACTCCACCTCACCTGGACCCCCGAGGCCTCAGGATCGATCACCCGCACGCCTCAGGTCGGGCGGCGTGCGAGGCGAGTCGTTGCTGCGCTGGACGTCGAGGTCGACGCCCCCCTCCGTCCGGCACCGGCGCGGCGACCTCCGGGGTTGCGTCGAGGTCGACTCGGGCACCCCGGGGCGGGGGTCGGCCCTCAGATGCCCACGAGGAAGATCAACGCCCGCAGGACCTCGAAGTAGTCGTCGACGTGCAGGTGGACGGTGCGGTGGTCGAGCAGCCGGGCTCCCGGGTAGTGGCTGCGGACGTAGGCGAGAGAGGGGTCTCGGTAGACCACCTCGAGCTCGTGCGGACCGGAGGCGTCCGGCAGCACTGGAAGGGTCCCTCGCAGCGACGCCTCTGCCGCCACCCGGATCTCGTCCACGGCCACGGCCGGGTGGAGGCTGGTCGTCGAGGCGCCCTCGCCTTCGCTGACCGCCACCGTCACGCAACCCGGCAGCGCCTCCTCGGCCTCCCGGCAGAGCGCCCGGTCGCCGGTCACGAGCACCACGGGCACGCCGACCGTGGCGGCAGCCAGCGCATGGAGCCGGAGCTCCGAGGCCTCCGTCCCGTCGAGGCGCAGGTCGAACAGCTTGGTGGAGGAGAGGGTGTGCGAGAGCGGGTTGCCACCGCTCCCCGCCCGGCTGTGGTAGCCGACGAACAGCGCGGCGTCGAAGCTCTCATCGAGACCCTGCACCATGGCGAACGGGTGGCCGCTGTACCCGCGGATGAGGCGGACCGGTGCGGGCAGGGCGGCGGCAGACAGGTTCCTGCCGTCGCCATGGGCATCCTTGACGACCACGTCGCTCGCCCCCGCTGCCAGTGCTCCCGCACAGGCGGCACCCACCTCGGCGTCCATCTGGGACCTGAACGTCGGGTACCCGGGCTTGCCCTTCCCCGACTCGTCGCGAGCCGTGATGCCGGCGACGCCCTCGATGTCGGCACTGACGAAGACCTTCACCGCAGCACCATAGATCTGGCTCCGGCGACCGGGGTTCGAGGGACGCCTGACGGATCGGGGCGACGTTCGCACGATCCGAGCTCGAGGGGGCCACGTGACCAAGGATGTTCGTCGCCGGGCCTGCGTCGCTGTGCTGTTGCTCGTCCTGGTGCCGTCGCTGTCGAGCCCACCCCCTGTCGGGGCGCAGACCCCGGCCTTCACGGTCGCGATCGGCGCTGCGTGACGGGCAGAGCGTGACCGTCACCGTGGCGGGTCCCTTCGAGGACGGGGTCGTCATCCGCCAGTGCGCGACCGGTGCCACCGACACCCGTGGCTGCGCCAGCCCCGAGGGCGTCTCCGTGCCGCACCACTGCGCACCTCGGAGGGCAGTGCCGGGTTCAGACATCCGGAGGATGCAAGAAGGGCCGGCCCCCCCGGACCGGCCCTTGACCTGCTGTTGAAGCGTCGGGCTGAGAGGATTCGAACCTCCGACCTCCTGACCCCCAGTTATAGCAGGGCAATGTCGCCCCCTCCCGGCTGGTACCGGATCGTGTTGCTGAGCAGCGCTTATGCCGAAATCCGGGTGCCGATCCGTGTCGCGCTTTACCGTTCCGGACGTCGGCGTCTGCATACATTTTGCATACACGGGTCGCGATGGGGCCGTTCCCCCCGCCCTCGGGTCGTTGTTGATCTGCGCCAGCGACGGCGTCGCAGGGCCAAGGGCGCCGTCGACCTCCGGCGATCCCGACACCGCTCTCCCGCCGCACGTGCTCGACGTGTCGGAAAATGGGCGATCCGGCGAGCTCGGGGGTCTGCCCACCCGATGCCCAACGCTCCGCCGGGATGGAGGCTCAGGCAGCCCGGCCCCTCACCTGACCGGCGTCGGCGTGCGGCGGCCCAGCAGCGTCCGGATGACGAGCGACGACGTTGCGACTGCGGTTCCCGCCGCGGCGCCTGCAAGAGGGAGCGGGTGGTCGCTCTCGGTGGTGTTCATCAGCTTGGCGAGGGCCGTGATGGCGAACAGGCCGGCGAAGACGCTGGCGATGATCGACAAAGCGGTCAGGTGGGCCCGGAGTCTCGGCCAGTCGTCGTGCTCCCAGGCCTCGACCATACGGTCGAGACCCAACAAGGCGAAGGCCAGCGGGTAGGTCCCCCCGAGTGGGACGGTGACGAGGCCGATGGCCGCCGTGGAGCTCTCACTGTCGAAGATCGCGAAGAGGAAGCCTCCGGTAGCGGCGAGCAGCACCACACCGCCGAATGCCGTTCCCACCGCTGTGCGAACAGCGGCGGCGTGGAGGACGAACGGACCGATCCACACGGCGGCGAACACCAGCGCCGCTGGGTGAAATCCCGCCCTTCCCGTCCCGGCGAAGTCGCTGAAGAAGAAGAAAACCAGCACGATGGCGGCGCCGCCTACAGCGATCACCGTTCGATATCGGGCGGGAACACGATGGTCCGGCGTCCCCACGACGGTCGGCCCCACGGCTGGACGGTATCCTCGAAGCGACAGCCGGTACCGCCCCGGCCGAGCGACGAGCTCCCTGGCAGGGGCACCGGTCCCCGGGGGGCGGCGGCGAACGGTGTGCGCTGCTCAGGACGGGCCGGAACGCCATCGTCGTTCGTGGGAGGGGCCCCGTCCGGCTCGGAGTACCGGAGTCCGGCACGGCGAAGGGCGTGCGGTACAGGAACGGGTGGATCACAGGCTTGTCGATGTCTCAGCTCGGCGGCGCACCGGGGGTGACGAGTCGGGCAACCTCGAGGGCGTCCGATGGGAGACGGCCGGTGGCGACGAAGACCTTGAAGTCGCCCTCGCCGACCTGGGTCCTCCATTCGACGGTGGCCCGTTGCATCTCGGGCCGTCCCGCGATCGCCTGGTGCGGGCCGACGGTCACCGGGAGACACGTCCGCTCTTCCGGGTCTTGCGGCTGGGGCGGACAGGCGATCTCGTCGACTATCACCGAGGTGTAGACGAGGATGCCTCCTGCATCGACGATCTCCTGCGAGCTTGCCGAGGCGGGGTCGAGGTGCTGTGGCACGTACAGGACGCTCACCCCGAGGTCCTCTGGTGGCGCGTTGCTCGGCCGCTCGAGATCGGGGGGGTCGAGGATGCACAACGTCGATGTCCCGTCGGGTGGTGGGGTGATCTGGTGGAGGGGGACGACGCTCGCCGCCTCGACCTCGGCACAGCTGCGAACATCGAGGAACTCCGAGACGCTCGGCCCGCCCGTGGAGTCTTCAGCCGTCGTGTAGGGCGGCACCAGGCGGTCGAGCTGGGCCGCCTCCGTCATCGAACCGGGTGCGGGTGCGGTCTCGGGCGACGGCTGGGACACCCAGCCTCGGACGAAGGTGATGTCGTACAGGCTGCCGCTGCGCACCCTGGCGAGGAACGGTCCGGTGATCGTCGTCGTGGTCCCGTCCGAAGGAAGCTCCAGGTCGGGTGCGCCGGGACCGTCGCACTCGTCGGAAGGCGCATCGAGAGGTTCGAGGCAGACCACCGCCGGAACGCCGGGCCGGAGCAGCAGCGTGGTGCTGTCGAACAGCACGAGGTCCCCGTTCGAGTCTGCGGGGGCCTTGCTCACGGGCAGCGCGTCGGCGGCGTCGAAGTCGTGCAGGTCGGTGGACCCCGGGTTGTAGCCACTGCCCTCGGCGGCAGCCCCGACGCAGTGGCCCCCGTTTTCGGTGGGCGTGGCGAGGGGCGGCACGGTTCGGTCCTCGCCGAGAATGAGCTCACCGACCTCGACAGCGGCACCCCCGTCGGTGAGGGTCGTGGCGTAGGTGTCGAGGTGTCGGGGGGCGGGGCCAGCCCGCTTGCGGCCGTGCTCGTCGAACAGGCTGCCGTTCTGACCCTCCACGAAGCCGCGAGAGGCCTCACACCAGCCGATGAGGGATCGGATGCCGAACGGTCGGTGGCTGGAGGTGGCGTCCACCACGGTGACCCCCCCGTCCTCGTGGTGGACGACCCACACCGGTGTCCCGTCAGCCAGCACCTCTGGCGCCGCGTCACCCACCTCGGGCACTGGAAGGACCGTGGGGGCCCCGCCGCCTGGACCGGCGGTCACAGGGGCCTCGTCAGGGTCCCCGACCGCCGCAACCACGCCGACGGCTCCCAGCGCGACCAAGACCACGGCAGCAGCCGCCCACGAACCTCGCCTACGGGCCCGCCCGCGGGCCGGTGCCTCTGCGACTCGGTCGTGGATGCGGTCGAGGAGGTCGTCGCTGGCGTGGATGTCTGCCACCTCGGCGCTGATGGCGTTGTGGGCAGCATCGTCGATCTCTTGAGGGGACAGGCTCATCGAAGGTCCTCCAGGACAGTTGCGAGTGCGGCCCGCGCTCGGTGCAGGTGGGTCTTGACGGACCCGACGCTGATGCCGAGTGCGTCGGCGATTTCCGTGTCGGTGGCCTCGCCGTAGCAGCGGAGCACCACGCACTCCCGCTGCCGGTCCGGCAGCGAGTGGATGGCATCGGCCACCCGGCTCTGCACGTGCCGACGTGCCGCCTCGTCCTCTGCGGCGAGGGCCGGAGCGTCCGGGCGGCTGGGATGACGTCTGACGACGATGAGGTGGCGGTGGCGGCCACGGGACAGGTTCACGACCGAGCGCCGCAGGTATGCCAGCTCGGCGCCCGGCCTCGGCGGTCGAGGCTGGCGGGCGAAGGCGACGAACGCGTCCTGCACGAGCTCCTCGGCGGCGCCCCGGTCGCCGGTCAAGAAGGCAGCGAGGCGGAGGAGAGAGGTGGCATGCGAGCGGAACAGCATGTCGAGGGCGGGAGCGCTCTGCCTTGCGCTCCCGGTCATCGTCACACTCTCTAGACGCGTCACACCCCCGAACGGTTGACACCGGACGTACGATGCTCCGCAGGCCGTGGACGAGTGCGAGCGGACCAACCAGTGCGCCTGATCGCCCAGGGCCGCGACTGCGACGTCTTCGATCCGGAGACGGCACCGTGCTGCGACGACGACGTGACGGGCGGTCGCTGGAACCTGAGGGTGACGTGATGCGCCATGTCGCAGCGCACGGCTTTCCGTGCCCGGTCCCCCGCCGAGTCACCGGTGCCGACATGGTGCTCGACCGCCTCGACGGGCCGACGATGGCCGAAGCACTTCTGGCTGATCCAACGACGGAACGTCTACGCGTGGCGGGGCAGCAACTGGCGACGCTGCACGCCTTGCTCCACGAGGTCCCACCTCTGGTGGCGGGCGCAGGCTGTCTGCTCTACCTGGACCTCCATCTCGAAAACGTCCTGATGACTCGCGACGGGCCGGTGGTGATCGACTGGACGAACGCCGAACATGGTCCCCCGGAGATCGACGTCGCCATGACGTGACTCATCCTGGAGCCGCTGCGTGTGTTCCCAGAGGTCGATGAGCTCCTGGTCGCCTTCCTCGACGCCGCAGGTCTCGAGGAGGCCAAGCGTGGCCTGCGGATCGCGGTCGAGCGCCGCCTCGCCGACACGATCATTACTCAGCATGAACGGACTGTCGTTCAAGCACTCATCGCCGAAGAACAGGGCGGACTGTCAGCGCCTGTGGCGCAGCGGCCGGAACCATCATGATCACTGGTATCGCCGGGCGCCCTTGCCGCTCGCGAGTGGACGATCGGAGCGGATGCCCGCCCATCGGCAGGTGGGGAAACGGCGGTGGCCCGACGCCGACTACCGGCACTTAGGTGCGCCGTCGTGAGACTCTCGTGGTGGCGCGGTCAGCCGACGAGCAGGCGCGCCGGTCTGCGGAGTGTTTCACCGCTCTCCAGCTGGATGGCGACTGCCCCTTCGTACTGCCTCGGCGGAAGATCGATCGGCCCGTACGTGGCTTCGAGATAAGTCGGACTGTAGGTAGGACTAGGGTCGTTGGTGTACCAGCGTTGGGTTTCGTCGACAAAGGTGCGCTCGGGAGCGGCGAGATCGCCCTCCGGGCGGAGCGTGAGCCGTGTGACCGCAATCCGGATGGTGCAGGACTGCTGCCCGGCGTCGACAGACGTCTGGGAGAAGGTCGTGTCGTTCGCGAAGACGAAGACTTCGAACGGCTGCTGGTTGAAGGTGAGCGTTCCAGGTTCGCAGGAGGGGACTAGAGGCTCGAGACGGATGGGGAGGGTGGCAATCCGGCCGTCGTGTTGGGGCACACGCAACTCGTAGTCTCCCGGCTTCGTGAAGAGCTCGATGGTGAACTCGTCCTGGTGTGCCTGGCCGGGAGCGAGGTCCACAGGCACGCGACCTTCTGCAGTACAGGCCCAGCTCGTCCATGGTGCGCGCTCCCCCTTGGCGGTGTAGAGCTCGCCCGGGGCGGGACAGCGTTCGAAGATCCTCGTGCAGGTCTCCGTGCCCTCATTCGTGACGGTCTCGACGTAGGCCACCGAGCCGCCGGCGGCTGCACCGATCTCGTCAGGCGTTCCGGTGCTGGCCCATGCGGTCCGGCTACGAAGTCCCCGGCAGTTCTCGCCACCCGGCGGATTGGCGGCCTGCGAGACGCTCCCCTCTCGAGCCGCCGCCGCTGGCGTCGTCGTAGAGGTGTCCCTGTCTTCGGCGCGCCCCTCCGATGTTGAGCTGGTTCCCGCCTCGTCAGACGCTTCGGCCGCTGATGATCCACTGGAGGAGAGGGTGTTCGAGTCATCTGCTGCGCATGCGCCGGATGCCAGAGCGAGCGCCAGCAACAGGGAGAGGATCCTCATGACTGCTTAAGACGTCCTGCGCCTGCTTCTGGTTCCCACCGTCACGGAGTACACCCCGCACAGGATGCCGGCTCGTCAGCGCCGACGCCGCTAGGGACTGGATGATCGAGACGGCTGCTGTGAGGCGGCGGAGGAGAGAGGACCGCCGGCGCGAAGGCGGCTACCGGCACTTTGGCGCGACTTCGAGTGACCTCCGTCTGCTTGATCCACCACCGGAAGCCCCGATCTGCGTACGCCTCGTCGCTGATCCGAGGGACGAGGTGCCAGTGAGCGTGTTCGGCCTCCTGCCCGCTTACACGACCCACGTTCCAGCCGATGTTCCACCCGTTCGCTTCGTGTCGGTCAAACCTTCAGCGCCGTCGTGTGTTGGGTGAGAAGGTGGGGCTTCCTCACCAGCGGGAAGCGGGAGACGACATGGCGGTCACGCGGCGAACGACCCGATGCGCAAGCAGGATGGCCTGGGCTGCCGTGGCGGTGGCGGCGCTAGCGACGCACGTCATCGGTGTCGACTCAGCGTCAGCTGAGCCGGAGCGGGTAGCAGGCACGGAACGCCTTGCGTTCGTCACCTACGACAGCGACGTTCACACAGTCGTCCTCGCTGACCCTGATGGCTCCGGTCAACGCAGTGTGGCCGCCACCGGTGAGGCGTTCCCGATTCTCGACGTCGAGTTCTCACCTGACGGTGAGCGCCTTGCCTACGCCCACCCCACACAGATCCGGTTCCCCGGGAACCTCGGCGTGATGAACGACGACGGCAGCTGCGTCACCACACTCGCTGAGGGCTCCTACTCGGCAGTCAGCTGGGCTCCGTCCGGGTTGGCCCTGGTCGCAATCGGAGATGGTCGCCTCAGCGTCATCCCCGTGGGCGCCCCCGGCGCAGCACCCCGCTCGCTCGCCACCGTCGAAGCACAAGGGGTCGACTGGCATCCCACCGCAGACCTGATCGCCTTCGGCAGCGCCTTCCGCTTCCGAAGCAACCCGAGCCTCGTAGGCGCCGACATCGAGGTGATCGTCCCAGACGGGAGCGGACGCCGGGTCCTCGTCGGGGGCCCTGACGATGAGCTCACCCCGACCTGGTCACCCGACGGCACCCAGATCGCCTTCATCCGCCGCGGCGGAGACGAGTCCGCCGGCCTCTACGTCGCCGCTGCCGACGGCACCGGCGTCAGGCGGGTCCCGACCTCGCTCGCCCGGCCCGCTGACCCTGCCTGGGTGACCCCGGGCGAGATTCTCGTCGCCGCTGACAACCCTGAGCGACCTGAGGGTGCAGACGGCCTCGCCGGGGAGGGAGCACGCCTCTCCGCTGGGATCTTCCGCGTGAACCCGGTCGACGGGACGACCAGCCGGGTCATCGAAGGCCCCCATGCCGCACCGGACCGCCGCACCCGCCGGGCTGCGGCCGGTTCGGACGGTTACGTGATCGGGACGGGCTCGGGTCAGTCCTACTCGTTCGGGTCGTCATGCCCGCTCCTCGACCTGCCGGGGAACGCCCCGGCGCCCGTGGTCGGGTTGGCCGCCGGCCCTGACCGCACCGGCGTGTGGGACGTGACCGAAGACGGTCACGTCAGAGCATCGGGAACAGCGCCGTTCGTCGGTGACGTCTCCCGCACGGCGCTCGCCCGGCCCATCGTCGGGATGGCGGCAACGCCGTCGGGCAACGGTTACTGGCTGGTGGCGAGCGACGGGGGAGTCTTCTCCTTCGGCGACGCCACCTTCCACGGTTCCACCGGTGGGATCGAGCTCAACCAGCCGGTCGTGGGGATAGCAGCCACCCGCTCCGGCAACGGCTACTGGCTCGTCGCCAGAGACGGCGGCATCTTCTCATTCGGGGACGCCGCCTTCCACGGTTCCACCGGTGGGGTCAGGCTCAACCAGCCGGTCGTGGGCCTAGCCGCCACCCCGTCAGGAGGCGGCGGCTACTGGCTCGTCGCGAGCGACGGCGGCATCTTCACCTTCGGAGACGCCACGTTCAACGGCTCCACCGGTGGGATCACGTTGAACCAGCCAGTCGTGGGAATGGCAGCGACCCTGTCGGGAGCCGGGTACTGGCTCGCCGCCGCCGACGGTGGCGCCTTCACCTTTGGTGACGCCCGCTTCTACGGCTCCACGGCAGGCACTCGGCTCGACCGCCCAGCCGTAGGGATCCTCCCCCCAGTGACCTCGCCGTCCGGCTCATGAGGCGGACTCTCGTTCACCGAGGATCGCGCAGAGCTCGACCTCACCGCCTACATAGACGAACCGCGACGACTGACGCTCGCACCTTCTCGGGCGCCGTAGACCCCCGTGCGTCGTGCGTCGTGGCAACGCTGTCCCATCTGCCGAGACGTTCTCGTGGCGAAGCGCCCAGAGCACGGTCGACTGCCCTACAACGACGCTACGAGACCCGTCCTCGACGACGAACGGCACTTCGGTGGGGCTACCGCCGGTGGCACTGCACCTCAACAACGACCGACTGGCGGTCGTTCACCACGACTGGGTCCGGGCTCCGACATGGCTGTGATGCCTGAAACGCCGGACTGGTTCCAACAAGCATGTAGGTACCCGGCGGTACATCGAGGGCGAAGCGACCATCGGCGTCAGCCGAAGCAAGGAAGACCTCTCCCTCGGTCGAGCGGATCTCGACCTCGCCCGACATCGGCGTATCCGCCGCCCGCATCGGACCTCCCGTCATGAGGAGGACACCTTCCACCGTTCCGTCAGCAGAGTCCTCGCTTAAGCACGACATCGTCACCGCCACGAGAACGACCGCGAGAACCCCAGCGACGAGTTGCTTCTGCGCGCCTGCGAGTTGTCGCACCATGAGCATTTCGACGGTGCGCAACACCCGTCTGGTTCCCACCGTGACGGGATTGGCCGAGAGGAGTCAACTCGCTCCTAGTGCCGGCTCTCCAGCCGGGGCGCCGCTCGCGAGCGGATGATCGGAGCGGGCGCCCGTGAGGCCACCGAGGCGGAGGGCCGCCGGCTCGAGGGCCGACTGCCGGCACTTCGGTGCGGTCTTTGCTTCACCGCTCACGGTGCGTCCGGTCGACGTCTCGGCGGTCGTGCCTGCACTCGCACCATCAGGCCTGGACCGGTCCACACGGGGCTGGCACGATGCGTGTGGTGGGAGCCGGCGCGGCACCGTCGAACTTGCCTACGGGAAGCACGTGGCTCCTGGACGAGCGCGGGGTCGGGTTGAAGGCGACGTGGCGGCTGAGTCACGGCTTCATCAACCTGAGCATCTGGCGCGATGATCGATGCTATGACACCTTCCATCTGACCCCGGCCGACGCAGCGCGCCTCATCGCCTTCCTCGTGAACGGGCTAGCAGACGTGGCGTCCGTCCCAGCCGTTACTCCAGTGATGACCCTCGCTGCCGACCGAGCGCCACAGCAAGGTTCGAACTACCGGGAACGGCTCACGAGGCTCGACGGGCGACTACGGAGGGGGATCGCCGCCAAGCTTCGGGAAGCTGCGGACCGTCTCGCTCCTTGAGCGCCCAGCCTTAACGGGGCCGAGCCCGGCACGACGCTGAAGAGTGTGATGGGCGAAGCTTCACTGATGAGCCGGGCACACTTCGAGTGACAGCCCGAAGACGACGGTTTGCTCGGGATGTTCACCAGTGGGCCGACCAGGCGTACCAGTTTCCGCCCACGTGTCGATAATGCACCTTCTCGAACCCTCCCTCGTCGACAGGGTTCGGGGCGGGCATCTGGCCAGTGGGGAGGTACGCAAAACCGGAGTCGAGCAGGAAACCGGCACCCGACACAACGCCATCCCGGAGACCCGACCTCACGTACACGAAGATGTCGTCCTTGACACGCAGGGCTCGCTCGAGGCGGTAGGTACCAACGGCAGCCGGCACCTCGAACGCCACCGGCTCGTCGAGGTCGGGGGCTCGAGGAGCGGCCTCGGCGATGCGGTCGAAGCCTGGCTGGGCCAGTGACCATCGGGCTTCGAGCGGCACGTCGAGCATGAGGGCACTCAGGAAGATCGCGCCCCCAAGGGGAGCCACGAGGAACCGCCACCCACGGCGGGTCGCCTCGTGACGCGCCCGGGCGATCACCCATCTCAACAGGCACACCCCCCAGACAAGCGCTGCGGCCAGAAAGACGAGACCAGAGTAGGTAAACAGGAGGAGCCCGACTCCTCCGGGGACGCTCGTGCCCGCGAGCCACAACGCCCCCACCACGGCGAGGACGAGGTGGAAAGGCCACCCGGGCGACTCCGGAAGCGTGCGAGCAAGTTCGCCGCCCCGCTGAAGCTGCCCTTCGAGGGCCGGGTCACCTCCCACTCGTCGCCGCCCGGCTACCCGCTGCACAGCGTCACCGTAAGCGGCGCGCACCCGAAGCCGAGGTCGTCTCGGCGTCGTCGTCACCAGGCGCGCCCTTCGTCCGCCACACGCGAATCGTGCGGGCTCGCCAGCTCCTGCGCCGTGCGCAAATGGATGCTTGGAGCGGCCGGCATCAGGTGGCAGAGGAGAGCGGGCCGCCGGAGCGCCGCCGGTTACCGGCACTTCGGTGCGGCGATTCCGAGGCGCCGGGGTCTGCTGGACTGGCATGCCATGGCCGGCGCCCGACTGATTCTTACCTGCGGTTTGCCGGGCGCAGGCAAGACCACACTCGCTGTGAAGCTCGCAGCAGACCGGAAGGCCCTGCGCCTCACGAAGGATGAGTGGCTGTGGGCGATTGGGGCGAGTCCTTGGGACACGGCTGTCGGCGAGAAGATGGAGCAGGAGCTCTGGCGCCTGGCCCAGGAGGTCCTCGGTCTGGGCGTGAGCGTCGTCCTCGACTTTGGGCTCTAGGCTCGAGTCGAGCGGGACGAAATGCGAGTTGTGGCTCGAGATCTCGGGGTCGGCGTCGAACTGCACTTCCTCGAAGTGGCCCCCGACGAGCTCTGGCGACGTATCGGGGAGCGGAACTCCGCACCACCATGGGACAAGGCACCGATTGGACGCTCCGACCTCGACGAGTGGATGACCATCTTCGAAGCCCCCGATGCCAACGAGCTGGCCTTGTTCGACACCGCGCCGCATTGAGTTCAATCCCCCGTCGGACCGCCCTACACCGGCTCGCCAGCTCCGGCGCCGCCCGCAAGTGGTGATCGGAGCGGGTGCTCGTCATCCCGCTTAGCCTAGGGAGCGAACGGACAAGTTCGACTCGACTACCGGCACTTCGGTAGCACGGCTGGCTACGGTCACCGGCAGACGCCAGGGAGGGGGCCGCCTTGACAGTCTTGTTGCTGGGTTACCGAGACATCGAAGGTGCTCGACGCTTCTTCATCGAAGCGCTGGGTTTCAAGGAGGACTGGGCGGTTGCGGATGATGCCGGGCAGGTGTCGCGATCCCACGTCCGGTTCGGTGACACGGTTCTGATGCTCGACAAGCCAGGGGCTCATGGTCTGCTGAGTCCGGCTGAGGCGGGCGGACTCACCCATGTCGTCGTGATTGAGGTCGAAGACCTCGACACCCACCACGCCCGAGCGGTCGAAGGTGGAGCGACCATTCTCGTCGGACCAGCGGAACGTCCCTGGGGCAGGGACTACGAGTTACAAGACCCAGAGGGCTACGTGTTCTCATTCTTCTCCGGCTAGAACACCCGCACAGATTGCCGACTCGCAAGGGCCTGCGCCGCTCGCGACTGGGTGATCGGTGCGGCCAACCCCTCCCCACCCCGTCGCGCCGGACCGCTTGTCGCATCGCGGAGACCGGCACTTCGGTGCGGCTCGAGTTCTCCGCTCGCCGGGGAGCACGGCGCTCCGTGCAGGTGGACGATAGGCCGGAGCGGGTCACCGAACTTCGTGCATGCTTTGAAGGTCAGCCAGGTCAGGTGATCGACCGCTCCTTCCTCGTAGGCGAAGGGGCCGTTGCATTCGGTCTGGGTGACCATCCACAGCTCGGCCTCAGGATCGTTCACTCGGTTCCGCGGCTTCCGCAGTTTCGTCCGGAGCGATCATGTCGCAAGACGCATCAACGTTGTTCGAATCACATCCCGTGAGGCGCCGGGTTCCGAGCGGCTCCTCCAGACGGATGGTGCGTCGCTCCATCACGAGGTCATCGGTGCACTCCTCCGTACTCGACTGGGTGACGATTGCTTGGACCCATACCTCGCTGCTCGACTCGTCGACCGCCCACTTCTTGAAGGTTCTACACAAGCCGCTGCTACCGAACTCGGCACGTACCTCAAGCTCAGATCCCTGTGGTTCGCTGGCGAGGCGCCACATGACCTCCATGTCGCCACCGGCATCATCTACATGGGGCGCGGACGAATCTGTGGCGCTGCCGCAGGCACCGAGCACGATCAAAAAGACTGCCGCCACGAGTCTCACGCTTCACGCCTCCGCTCTGGCTGCTCCTCCAGCGTGCACCCATAGTGCCGGCTCGCTAGCTCCTGCGCCGCTCGCGAGAGGTTGATCGGGGCGGCTGCGTGGTCAGCCCGACCGAGGGACGCGGGCTGCTGCGGGCGCCGGCTACCGGCACTTCTGAGCGGCTTGGCGCACCGTCACCGGCGCCCAGACTTCGTCGCGCTGGGTCGAGGTCGCATGCCTACCTGAGCTGCAGCCACACGCCTGATGGGCGAGTCGGACGAGTGTCCGGCTCGGGAGGTGGCACCATCGTCTTGTGCCGGACGGAGGGGTCAACGACTACGACCGTTTCGCAGCCGGCTACACGGTACACAACGACTCGAGCCCGTGGAACGCCCTCTACGAGCGGCCAGCCGTGCTTGGGATGATGGGTGACGTCGATGGACTCCGGGTGCTTGACGCCGGGTGTGGGGCCGGCGCCCACGCACGCGAACTGCAGGCTGGAGGAGCGACCGTCACCGGGTTCGACATGAGCGCCGGCCTGCTGGAGATCGCCCGGGAGCGGCTGGGGCCCGACGTCGCTCTCCACCATGGAGATCTCGCCGAACCGCTGCCGTTCGCCGACGGTTCCTTCGACGTCGTGCTGGCCTCCCTCGTCTTGCACTACCTCGAGCGCTGGGAGCCGACACTGCGTGAGCTCCACCGCATCCTCAGGCCCCGTGGGCGCCTGATCGCCTCGACGCACCACCCCTTCATGGATCACGCGATCTCCGACAACGACGACTACTTCGCTACGTACCTCATCACCGAGGAGTGGAACCACGGCAACGGGCCGGTGACGATGAACTTCTGGCACCGCCCGCTGCGGGCGATGTTCGGGGCCTTCGACACGGCGGGCTTCAGGCTCATCGAGGTGAACGAGCCGGAGCCGGACCCGAGCGCAGAGGCGCTGTTCCCCGACGCCTACCGAAGCCTTTCGACCCAGCCCCGCTTTTTGTTCTTCGAGGCGCAGCGACCCTGAACCCGCAGGCGCGTGCCGGGGACTGTCTCCCTGCCGGATCGTCAGCTCCCGCGGCGCTCGCGCATGGATCGGAGCGGCTGCCAGTCAGGCCGCTGAGGTGGGCCGCCAGCCGAGCCGACTGCCGGCACTTGGGTGTGGGAGTGAGTGCTTGGTAGGTCATGCCTTCCCGTCGGCGCCGGTCCTAGTCTCCGACACGTGCTAGGGGGAGAAAGCTCGTCCTTCTGGCCCAACATCTTCGGGGCGGCACCGAGACAAGCCGCGCAGTACGTGGGACTGAGCGAGGAAGCAGCCCGGCGACTCGCCGAGGAGGAAGCGGTGCCGTTGGTTCGGGTGGTGCGGCTAGGCCAGCCCATCCTGCGTGCGGACGGGCGCGCCGGCAGATTGAATCTGCTCATTTCATCCGACGGGGTGGTCGCCGCAGCGTTCTTCTGAACGGTGAGCCGGTGTGTCGGTTAGGAGCGGGAGGAGTAGACCATCACGGCCGCACCTTGTTGCCGGCTAGGCACGATGCGATCGCTAGTGGTTGATCGGAGCGGCCGCCCGCCAGACGGCCCGAGCGAACAGGACGCCAGCGTGCGCCGACTGCCGGCACTTAGGGACGGCTCGGCTTAACATCTGGCTGGCCCCCCTGGAACTGTGCCCGGCCACCGTGTCCGACGGTGGATTGCCCAAGCAGATAACTGACTAGCGCAGCGTTGCCCGCAAGCGACAACCCGAGGGCCGTGGCCGTGGGCCCGCGCTGAAACAGGTAGTCAACGAGCAGCTCATTCCAGACCAGGAAGAAAAGGGCACCGACGACCAGCGGCACGATCCACCCCGCTCTCTGTCTTCCCACAGCGCTATTCAGCACAAGGCCATCGTCGCACACCAGCCGGCGCCGCGGGGGCGGCGCCCACCCGTGCACTCCCGGGAGGCCGACGGGTGGTCCCCCGTGAACGATGCGAAATCGGCAGTGGGCTTCCAATGTCGCAGCCCGCCAACGTCGACGAACGCGAGCAACTCGACGTCAGCGGCCATCCGTCCACGACTCGGGCCCCGGCCGTCCGTACCTAGCCCCGATCGTTCAGGAGATCGGTGGAGAGCTTCGTCCTGCTCTTGTCCCTGGTCGTGAACGAGGTCGTCGTTGATTCACGCTTCGGCGGTGGTGCCGTGGAGCGCTTTGAGGGCGAACCTGCGGTCTGGGAGCGCGCTGTCACTGTTGTTGGGGCGCGGCGGTGGAGCCGGGTTGCCGTTCTCGACGTCGTGGGGGCGTTCGCTGCTGTCAGGTGTTGAGGAGAGCGAGCCGCTTGTAGGCGAGCGCGAGGTCGCCGGCCCAGGGCCAGTGCT